>ENA-OQLC01000025-OQLC01000025.1-human-gut-metagenome-genome-assembly--contig:-NODE-25-length-139855-cov-22.824908_pt1 | contig 139855 bp, 129 predicted proteins | sample MGYA00242653_ERZ504807 | MGnify/ENA primary metagenome ERZ504807 (study PRJEB26092, sample SAMD00036381) | human gut metagenome | host: Homo sapiens | study: EMG produced TPA metagenomics assembly... | reverse complement strand
TAATTTTGCTTCCGCAACTAATCCAGGTGGTGGAGTAAAAAGAGGATCTAATGCACAAGAAGAATGTCTGTGCAGATGTTCAGGACTATATGTTTGTCTAAGTACACAAACAATGTGGGATGGATTCTATTCTCCACACAGACAAGCACATAATCCAATTTATAATGATGATATCATTTATACACCTGCAGTCACAGTATTTAAAACAGATACTGAACAACCAGAGATCATGGATGCATCTGATTGGTATAATGTAGATGTAATCACATGTGCAGCTCCGAATCTAAGAGTCAAAAATAGTTATAATGGCAAGTCATCATATAATAATGCGAAAAAGATGACAAATGACGAATTATTAAAATTACATGAAAAGCGATTAAAAAGAATTTTGGATACAGCACTTTCAGAAGATGATGAAACGATAATTCTTGGGGCATTTGGATGTGGTGCATTTATGAATGATCCTCAGATTGTTGCTCGGGCAGCAAAAAATGTAATTCGAGAATACTTATATAGTTTCAAAAATATTGAATTTGCGGTGTATTGTTCTCCAACAGATGATCGAAATTATAGAATTTTTGATAGAGTTTTGAAGAAATAGTGGGCATAGGACATTCTGCCTACGAACATTGATCCCCGGAACATTAAGAAATCAGTTTATAAAATAAATTATACAAATAAGAACAAATTGTTCCAAAAATTTTAAACAAAATAATCATTTAACATAATATTCCTTATAAAAGACATCTAAATAAAAATACAGAAAAGTCATTGTAATATTTACAGTGGCTTTTTCATTGTGGTAGAAATCTAATTGTGATAAAATATCATAAAGATGAACTGCATGGAAGTAAGGAGTGAAAGAATATGATGTATCCATATATGACATTAAATGATGATACAGAAATTACGCATTCAGAGATGTATCCAGATGGAAAAGTAAAAGTATATATTGAAACACCAGATGAAACAGGGGGATTTTATGATGCTATTTGTTGGTTACCAGATTATACATGGGAAGTTCACGGTTATTCAGAGTCAGAGATGATGTATTTTAAGCAACTTATTCGAGACAATGCACATTTAATTATAGAATTTTCTCAAGAAGGAGGGATTCTGAATGCCGCAAATATTTAGAGTTGGACCATATAGTATTTATTTTTGGTCGAATGAAAATAATCTATTGGAGCCTATACATGTCCATATAGCAGAAGGAAAGGCTACAGCAAATGCAACAAAAGTATGGATTACAAGTACAGGAAAAACGATTTTGAGTCATAATAAATCACAAATACCTGTGAGAATCTTAAAGAAGTTAATGAGATCAATTGAGGCCAACAGTGGTCAGATAATTGAAAAATGGATTGAGTAGTTTGGTGAGATTAGATATTATTGTTAGAATAATATAATATCGCTTTGCTCTATATGTAATTTATCATTAAGGTCCATATTACAGAATTGCGGTGGTCGTCTGCGGACAACACCTAAGAGAGTCGGATGCGTCTGGTTCTCTTTTTTTGTTTTATAGGATTAGGGTCTCAACAGAAGATACAGAGCTTCTCAAGGGCTTCTTGCTACAACAATTGAGATTTATGGAAGCGAATCAGCATTTGCAGAAGATGTAATTAAAGCATACGTAGAATTTGTAAATGAGATTTATGCTGCAGGATGTAGAAATCTTCAGTTTGACGATTGCGTATGGGGTGGAATGGTCAATCAAAAGACAGCTGTTGCATTAACAGGAAGAAGTGGAGAGGAGTTAGAAGAGTATAAAAAATTACTGCTAAAACTAAACAATGAAGTAGTTGCTGCTGCTCCAGAAGATTTACTGATCAACACACATGTGTGCAGAGGAAATTATCATTCTACATTCTTTAGTTCAGGTGCTTATGATAGTGTAGCGGAGCTCTTATTTGGAGAAGAAAATGTTAATGCATATTATTTAGAATATGATGATGAACGTTCTGGTGGATTTGCACCACTTGCAAAGGTAACAGGAGATAAAAAGGTTGTTCTTGGACTTATCACAACGAAAACACCAGAATTAGAAGATAGAGAAAAAGTAATCAACAGAATTCATCAGGCTGCAAAATATATTCCATTAGATCGTTTATATTTAAGTCCACAGTGTGGTTTTGCTTCTTGTGAGATCGGAAATAAATTAACAGAAGAAGAACAGTGGGAAAAATTAAGACTTGTAAAGGAGATTGCAGAGGAAGTCTGGGGATAAGTATAGGTTCCATTATGTTGTATCGTTTTTTCTTTATAAAAAGCAGGTAATCAATTCTCTTTGAGAATGGATTACAAAAGTTAGGAGGATAGCAATAAATGTAAAAGAATCCTGAGTAGTAAAAATTTACTCAGGATTTTTTTACATAAAACTCAAGCTTTTTTTATTGGAACCCGAAATGAAATGATCCGAGGTGTTTCTATTTGTTCAAATTTGATCATATATGCATTTCGATCAGAAAGGATGGATTTAATCCTACCTTGTCCAAAGACATTATGAATGATCTTATCACCAACCTGAAAAGTTTGTTCAGCGATATAACCATCTAAATAGCGATTACTGTAATGAATGTAATTTTTGGTTTCTGCGATCAGAGTATCTTCTGGCTTTTTAACGTATTCTAAAAATTTTTGATCGATATCTAAAATAAATCTAGATGGGTAACGGGTTGATCCATCAAAATTTTTCCCGTGTGATTCACTTAAAAATAAACTTTTCATGGCACGTGACATTGCAACAAATGCAAGACGACGTTCCTCTTCCATTCCCTCAATTGTAGAGGTTTTCTTGGAAGGAAAAATTCCTTCATTTAATGCACATAGGAATACGTGTGGGAATTCCAATCCTTTTGCAGCATGAACGGTCATCAATTTTACTTTGTCAGAATCATCAGTAACGTCACTATTCGTAAATAGGGCAATATGATCAAGATAATCAGGTAGCAGAGCTTCTTCGCCACAAGATATTTCATAATCATAAACAGCTTGTTTTAATTCAGCCAGATTATCAAGACGTTCCTGATTTCCAGTAGTTCGAAGCATTTCTTCATAACCACTTCGATCTAAAATATCAGATAAAACTTCAGAAATTGTTCGTTGCTCATAAGTCACTGAAAAAGCATCGATCAATGAGATAAAATCTTTTGCATCTGTTCCTTTAAAAATTGGATCTTCCACACATTCTTTTAATGCCTCATAAAAAGAACAGTGATGAGCATTTACATATGCTTGAAGAAATTCCATTCGTTTTTTACCGATATTTCGTTTTGGAACATTCACAATCCTTAAAAAAGAGAGATCATCTTTGTATGTGATCATACGCAGATAAGACAGTGCGTCTTTTACTTCCATTCGCTCAAAAAATTGAATTCCACTATAGATGCTATATGGGATTTTCTTTTTTAACAATGTCTCTTCCAAGGTTCGGGTAACGTAATGAGCACGATAAAGAATCGTGATATCCTTATATGAGATATCTTTTTTATGTAATTTTATGATCTGATCTGCGATCCAATCAGATTCCTCTTCTGAAGTATCTCCGTGATAATAAAGCACTGAATTTTTGCTATGACACATTGGCAGAAGGTCCTTTTTCATACGATTTTTATTCTTATCGATCAGTGAATTGCATACCGATAAGATCTGAGGAGTAGAACGATAATTTTCATTCATCATGATTGTTTTAACATCAGGGAAAGCTTTGTCAAAATTAAGGAGATAGTTGATATCTGCACCACGCCAGGAATAGATCGTCTGATCTGGGTCTCCTACAATAAAGAGGTTTTTATGATATCCGCATAAGACTTTCATTAATTGATATTGAATCTTATCAATATCCTGGAACTCATCGATCATGATGTATTCCAGACGTTTCTGCCATTTTAAACGGATTTCTTTATTCTTTTCAAAAATATAAAGAGAAAATTTCAAAAGATCATTGTAATCGAGACCAAAACATTTCTTCTCCTGATATAAATATCCATAAAAAATGATATCATTCACATCGGTAGCCCCCAAATATTTTTGCCGTAATGTATCAAGGGACATTGTGATCAGATCAAGATAATAATTAGGATATCGTTCTAATTTATACATCTCGATCATATCTCTTGCCTTTGAAAATGTCTTATGACGAAGTGTAAGTCCGCGTTCCTCATAAATGATCTTTAACATAGAATCAATATCTTGATTGTCTAAAACAAGAAAATTCTTTGGATATTGAACGGCATGGGAGTCTTCCTGTAGAATGGATACACAAAATCCATGGAAGGTATTAATATAACCAGTATCGTTATCAGCAATGAGATTATGAATCCGATGTCTCATTTCGTTAGCAGCTTTGTTTGTGAAAGTAACACAAAGGATATTGCCTGGCAAAATTCCAATTTCGTTAACTAAAAAGGCAAATCTGTGAGATAACGCTCTGGTTTTTCCAGAACCGGCCCCTGCGATCACTCGGATAAAACCTTCTGTAGATGTAACAGCTTCTAGTTGTGCCTGGTTTAATTGGCATAATAATTGATCCAAAATAAAATTCCTCCCGTATATATGTTCGATTAATCCTATTATAACGAAATGACAGCAGAAAGACAAGGCTCTATCAAACGTCATAATTTGAATAGACGTTTGAAAGAGCTTTTACATAAAAACCTCTTTCTTTCGCAACTGTTTGCATTAAAAAAAGGAATGGTTATGTAAAAAATTGCACTTGCATTAAAGCAGTATTGCAGATAACATAAGGATAGTAATAATACTTGCATTAGAACACGCAGAAATGAAGAAACTGATAATAAAAGCAAAAAGGAGTCTTCTATGGATTATCAATCATACCTATCTCACAATGTAGCTGTCAACCTAAAAAGAATTCGAACTTCCAAGGGCATGAGTCTTGATGTACTATCAGAACAAACAGGTGTTAGTAAAAGTATGTTAGCTCAGATTGAGAAAGGAACAGCAAATCCATCGTTAGGTGTTTTAGGAAAGATCACAAGCGGATTAAGAATCGAATTCCAAGAATTAATTGATGCTCCGCCAATGGAATCTTGCCTTGTAACACCAGATCAGATGACACCAACAAAAGAAATGATCGGTGAATACAAAGTATGGACATGTTTTCCATATGAAGATAATCACCAATTAGAGATTTACCGCATTGATATCGAACCAGGGGGCAAATATATCAGTGGCAGCCATGGAGAGAAGACAAGAGAATATCTTTCAGTTACAGATGGAGAACTTACGATTGAGTGTGGTGAAGATATTCAGAAGATCACAAAAGGGGAAATCTATCGATTTGAAACAGATAAAAAACATAATTATAAAAATGAAACACAACAAAAGACAAGTTTTATCTGTGTGTTTGTAGATTATCGGTAAGTATCATACGGAAGTAGTAAGATGATAAAATGATATGTTCAATATAATGGACAGATGTAATATATAATATTTTACAAAAAAATTAAAAAACAATAAAACACTAAGAAAAAATATACAATATAATAATAAAATATATTATAAAAGATAAAAATAAAGAAATTTCAAAAAACAACAAAGATATATTGACAATTCAATCCTCCAGTGTTATTGTATAGTTGTACAAAATAAAGGATAGAAATTAAGCAAGGGCGCTTACCGACAGGATAAGTTTCCCTTGCTTTTCTTTTTATTATTTAAAGTTTATCAATGAAAAAGATAAACAAAATCTGGCCCAGAGAAGTTAAATAACTAATAACATCATGAGGAGGAAGCAGATATGAGATTAAAAGACACAGGATTAACAAGTCAGGATATTAAAGATAAAGTAAACAAATATATGATCGAGACATACGAACGTTTTGATTTCCTTGCGGAGAGAGCAAAAGATATGTATATGTACGATGAAAATGGTGAGGAATATCTTGATTTCTATGCAGGAATCGCAGTAAATAACGCAGGAAGCTGTAATGAAAAGGTTGTAGCAGCAGTTAAAGATCAGGTTGGCGACATCATGCATACATTCAACTATCCATACACAATTCCTCAGGCACTGCTTGCTGAAAAAGTATGTGAAACGATTGGAATGGATAAGATCTTCTATCAGAACTCTGGTACAGAGGCAAATGAAGCAATGATCAAGATGGCTCGTAAATACGGAATCGAAAAATACGGACCAAACCATTATCATATTGTAACAGCGAAGATGGGATTCCATGGAAGAACATTCGGAGCAATGTCAGCAACAGGACAGCCGGGAAATGGATGTCAGGTCGGATTTGGACCAATGACTTATGGATTCTCATACGCACCATATAATAACCTTCAGGCATTTAAAGATGCATGTACAGAAAATACGATCGCGATCATGATCGAGCCAGTACAGGGTGAAGGTGGTGTTCATCCAGCAACACAGGAATTCATGAAAGGATTAAGAGAATTTTGTGATGAAAATGATATGTTACTCTTGATCGATGAAGTTCAGACAGGATGGTGTCGAACAGGTGCAGTGATGTCTTATATGAACTATGGAATCAAACCAGACATCGTATCCATGGCAAAAGGCTTAGGTGGAGGAATGCCGATCGGAGCAATCTGTGCAACAGCAGAAGTTGCTAAAGCATTTACACCAGGATCTCATGGAACAACATTTGGTGGACATCCAGTCAGCTGTGCAGCAGCATTAGCAGAAGTTAATGAACTGATCGATCGCGACTTGGCTGGAAATGCAAAGAAAGTTGGAGATTACTTTGCTGAGAAATTAAAAGGACTTCCTCATGTAAAAGAGGTCAGACACCAGGGATTATTAACAGGTATCGAATTTGATGACACATTAAACGCAGTTGATATTAAACATGCATGTTTTGATCGAAAACTGTTAGTTACAGCCATCGGAAGCAGTGTGATCCGTACAATCCCACCATTGATCGTAACAGAAGAAGAATGTGATAAAGCATTTGCGATCATGAAGGAGGCTGTAGAATCCTTAGCATAAAATAATATCTTTGAAAAAAGATCAAAATATCAGGGAGGAATGTAAATGAAACATTTTATCGTAAATATCGGATGTGAATACGGAAGCGGTGGTCCGGACATTGGAAAGATGGTTGCCGAATCACTTGGAATTCCATTTTACGACAGAGATTTAGTAGATCAGGTCGTAGAGAAACTTGGAGTTGACAGGGATCTGGTAGAAAAAGCCGATTCCGGAGAAGAAAATGTCAAATATGAATTTGACACAACCTTTGGACCAAGATATGCGAATCTTACAAACCGTGTTATTTACACACAGTTTGAGGTTATTCATAAACTGGCGGCAAAATCATCTTGTGTCATTATCGGAAGATGTAGTAACTATATATTAAAAGACAGGGATGACTGCTTAAATATCTTTGTATATGCACCAGAAGAATATAAAGTGAAACATATCATGGAGCAAAAAGGTGTATCACAAAAAGAAGCACAAAAACTTGTAAAATATAATGATGGGATGTTGAAGTCAAGATATGAATATATGACAAGCTCTGATATGAGAGATTGTCGTACCAGACATATGATGATCGATTCTAGTATTCTTGGACTTGAAAAAACAGCAAAATATATCATGCAGTTAATTGACCTGCGATTTGAAAACTAAAATAAAATACATTTACATTCTAACAAAGGCGTTAAGAGATAAGGATCTTTTAGCGCCTTTTTTCTTTCGAAACTTTAAACAGAATGTGAAGCAAGAAAGGAATGATATATAATGGAAAAGAAAAAATCAGAATTTGATAAAGTATTTAGTGCATGGGACATTCTTGTCATTGCATTTGGCGCTATGATCGGTTGGGGATGGGTTGTTTCAACCGGAGACTGGATCGGTCGAGGTGGAGTTTTAGGAGCTGTCATCGGTTTTGCGATCGGTGGTATCATGGTATTCTTTGTAGGACTTACTTATGCAGAACTTACTGCAGCAATGCCACAGTGTGGAGGAGAACATGTATTTAGTTACAAGGCAATGGGACCGGTTGGTTCATTTATCTGTACGTGGGCGATCATTTTAGGATATGTCAGTGTTGTATGTTTTGAAGCATGTGCACTTCCTACAATTATCACTTATATTTATCCTGGATTCTTAAAAGGATATCTGTATACTGTTGCAGGATTTGATATTTATGCATCATGGCTTGCAGTTGCGATGATCGTAGCATTTTTTATCACATTTATCAATATCAAAGGTGCGAAGACAGCTGCAACTTTACAGACAGTTTTAACAGTGATCATCGGTGGAGTTGGAATCCTTCTGATCGTAGCATCTGTAGTCAGTGGAGATGCCAGCAATTTAACACCACAATTATTTGCAGGAGATAGTGCGTCAACTACTATGAAAGCGATCATGAGTGTTGCGGTTATGACACCATTCTTCTTTATTGGATTTGATGTTATCCCACAGGCAGCAGAAGAGATCAATGTACCGCTTAAAAAAATCGGTATGATCATGATCTTATCTATCGTACTAGCAGTTGCATTTTATGCGCTGATCATCTTAGGTGTTGGTTATGTTATGAGTCCATCTGATATTTCATCTTCACAGGCAGGATCAGGACTTGTTACAGCTGATGCAATGGCAAAAGCATTTCACAGCAGTATCATGTCAAAAGTATTGATCGTCGGTGGTATGTGTGGAATCGTTACAAGTTGGAACTCCTTTTTAATTGGTGGTAGCCGTGCAATGTATTCCATGGCTGAATCTTATATGATTCCAAGAACTTTCCGTAAATTACATAAAACACACAAAACACCAGTGAATGCATTATACTTGATCGGTGGATTATCCATATTAGCTCCATTATTTGGACGTAAAATGTTAGTATGGATCGTCGATGCAGGTAACTTTGGATGCTGTCTTGCATACTGTATGGTTTCCTTATCTTTCATCATCTTAAGAAAGAAAGCACCAGAAATGGCACGTCCATACAAAGTAAAACATTATAAGATTGTTGGTGTACTGGCAGTCTTAATGTCAGGATTTATGGTCGCGATGTATATTATCCCAGGATCAGGGTCAAACCTTGTACCACAGGAATGGGCAATGGCTGGTGGATGGGCTATTCTTGGAATTATCTTCTTCATTGTATGTAAATTAAAATACAAAGAAAAATTTGGATCTCACATCGATGTTGCCGTTGATGATGAAGATATCACATCAGAAGAAGATCGTACATTTGAAGATGCACTTGGAGCTGTTAACACAGCAGAAAATGTAGTAGAAGTACAGCCAGCAATTAACTTTAACTACTTCCTTCCAGTCAATATTGCATTTGGAAGCGGTAAAGTCTTAGAAACAGGAGAGCTTACAAAACCATATGGTAAGAAAGCACTGATCGTAACTGGAAGAAGCAGTGCAAAGAAATCTGGTTTATATGATAAAGTAGCAAACAGCCTGTCTAAAGCAGGAATTGATCATGTATTATTTGATAAAGTCGCACAGAATCCATTAATAACAACGGCGATGGAAGGCGCTGATTTTGCCAAGGCAAATGGATGTGATGTCGTTGTAGCGATCGGTGGCGGAAGCATCATGGACTGTGCAAAAGCAATCGCATTCTTAAGTATCAATGACGGTGATATCAACGATTACATTTATAACAGATTACAAAGTGATAAAGCATTACCATTGATCTTAATTCCTACAACATGTGGAACAGGATCCGAAGGAAATGGATTTGCAGTTCTTACAAATCCGGAAAATGGAGACAAGAAATCCTTACGTTGCAATGCGATCGTTGCAAAAGTATCCATTGTTGATCCAGAATGCATGATGACAATGCCAAAACATGTACTTGCATCTGTCGGATTCGATGCATTATGTCACTGCATGGAAGCATACACGTCAAAGATCGCACAGCCATTTACAGATGCTCTAAGTTTATACGCGATGGAACTGATCGTAGGAAACCTTGTCAAAGTATATAAAGGTGAAGGCGGCAAAGAAGCATGGGAGAAAATCACACTGGCATCAACGATCGGTGGAATGGTCATCAATACAGCAGGTGTCACTCTGGCACATGGAATGGAACATCCAGCCAGCGGACTAAAAGATATCGTCCACGGACAAGGACTTGCAACATTAACACCAGTAATTGTAGAAGCATCCCATAAAGGAAACCATTTCAAATTTGCTAAGATCGCAAGAATCTTTGGCGGGGTTACCGCAGAAGATCTTGCTGGTAAATTAAGAAGTCTGTTAAAAGATATCGACCTTGCTTGTACACTATCTGACCTTGGATTATCCGAAGAAGATATTCCTTGGATGGCAGAGAACTGTATGAAAGTATCTGCGGCAAGTATTCAGAACAATCCGGTTGTATTTACACAGGAAGAAATTGCTGAGATATACAGGAAAGCAATGTAGGATAGTTTATTATCTATAGGCTATTGAGTATGTAGAAAAATGAAAATATAAGAAATATGAAAGATATGATATGAAAAGACAGTTTCGTGTCATATCTTTTTTTGATAAAATATAAAAGGATTAGGAAGAAGCTTATCATGATAGAAAGGAAAATCCAATGAATGATCAGTTTATACAAGGCGTAATATTTGACTGGAATAAAATAGATGATGACAGTTATCTAAAACAAATAGAAGCATTAAAAAATATTGAAAGGCTAGAATTTAAAAATTCAATCAATTTCTTCGTTGGAGAAAATGGAAGTGGAAAGTCCACCTTATTAGAAGCAATTGCCATAGCTCATGGATTTAATCCAGAAGGTGGAACGAAAAACTATGTATTTTCTACGCATGATACACACTCCGAATTATGCGATGCCATCAGAGTTGTAAAAGGATATCGGAAGGAAAAATGGGGATATTTTCTTAGAGCAGAAAGTTTCTATAATGTTGCAACGAAGGAAGAAGAATATGGTGGAATAGATTCAGCCAGATATCATGAGAGATCACACGGAGAAGGTTTCTTGGCATTAGCACAAAATAATCTACAGCCCAATGGATTGTATCTTTTTGATGAGCCAGAAGCGGCATTATCACCACAAAGACAATTAACATTATTAATGGAGATATATAAATGTGCAAGAAAAGGAGCACAGTTCTTTATTGTTACACATTCACCGATTTTACTAGGAATTCCAGACGCTGACATTTATTGTTTTGATGATGGTAGGATTCATTTATGTGAGTATGAGGAGACGGAAAGTTATCAGATTACGGAGATGTTTATAAATAATCGGGAAGTATTATTGGATAGACTTCTAAAAGAATAGATGTAGAAATTCATAATTCATGCTATACTTAAAAATAACAGATTAAATAAAAGAGGTGAGATAAAATCATGGAAAATGAAACATATATAAAACGATTAAAAGACAGACTGCAAATAGAATTTAAAAAACAGGATCGAAGCGGAGTATACGGTTTTACACAGAGGAGTATGGCGTATAATTCCAATCGAATTGAAGGAAGTACCTTAACAGAGAAACAGACAGCAAGTATGTTTGAAACAGGAATTTTATATGTGGATGATCCAGACATGATTTTTCGAACAAAAGATATAGAAGAAATGAATGGTCATTTCAAAATGTTTAATTATGTAATGAAATGTATGGAAAAACCTTTGTCAGAAGATATCATAAAAAATATGCATAAAAATTTAAAGGAAGGTGTTTTTGAAGATCGAGCAAATGGATATGCAATTGGTGGGTGGAGAAAGCGTGCAAACAGAGTCAGTGATATCCAGACAGCATTGCCACAAGAAGTTCCAGAAAAGATTCATCAGTTATTAGAAAAGTATCATAACGCAGAGAAAATTACATTATACGATATTGCTAAATTTCATGCACAGTTTGAGAATATTCACCCATTTCAGGATGGAAATGGGAGAGTCGGGCGTATGATCATTCTAAAACAATGTCTGGATCATAATATTGTTCCAATGATCATCCGTGATATTCATAAAGCAGAATATAATCGATATCTTAATAAAGCACAGCACGAACAAGACTATAAAGGATTAGAAGCTTATTTTGAAAAAGAACAGAAATATTATCAGGAAAGCACAATCCCAATGATATTTGATTTTGATGAATTGTAGAATAAGGGTGTAATTAATAGAGAGTGGACAAGAAATGAGGTTGGGGTTTATGGCTAAGAAGTTTTGTACAACAGGAACATGTATCCCGGAGAAAAATTATATGGTTGATCTTAGCAACAGGATTCAGCAGATTATCAATCAATATATCGAATCAGGACAATACTTTACGATCAATCGAGCCAGACAATATGGTAAGACAACCTTGCTTTATCTTCTGGAAAAAGAATTGCGAAAACAAGATTATCTGGTTTTGAGTTTAAGTTTTGAAGCTGCCGATGAATATTTTGAATCTCTGGGAAGTCTTGCCGAAGGACTTTCACTTGATATTGAAGAGTGTTTGCGAGAGCAGAATGTAGATGAAAAAGTTTTAGAGGAATGGAATCATTCAATCTCTGAGAGATTTCCTATGAGATCATTAGGAACAAAAATCAGCAACCTATGCAGAAAATGCGGTAAAAAGGTAGTTCTAATGATCGATGAAGTAGACAAAAGTTCAGACAATCAGATTTTCTTATCTTTCCTTGGACTTCTAAGAGAGAAATATTTAAAATGTCAGCAAGGAAAAGATGTAACATTTCATTCTGTAATTCTTGCAGGTGTTTACGATATTAAAACATTAAAGTTAAAACTACATCCACAAGAAGAATCGAAATATAACAGTCCATGGAATATCGCAGTTGATTTTAATATTGAGATGAGCTTTTCTGTAAGTGATATTCAGACAATGATACAAGAATACGAGCAGGAACATCGTACAGGTATGGATGTAAAAGAAATCAGTCGGATTTTATATGATTATACGTCAGGATATCCATATTTGGTTTCAAAGATATGTCAGTTATTAGATGAAAGAGTATCCGATGTTCAAGTGTGGACAAGAGAAGGAATTTTAAGTGCAGTCAAGGTTTTGTTAAAAGAACCAAACACATTGTTTGATGATATGACCAAAAAGTTGTTAGATCATCCGCAGTTAAAAGAAATGCTTCAAAACATTTTATTTGCAGGAGTTGACTTTCCATTTAAACGAGAAACACCGATTATAGATTTGGGAGTTACGTTTGGCTTCTTAAAGGATAAAAATGGGATTGTAGCAGTATCGAATCGGATTTTTGAAACACAGTTATATGATATGTTTTTATCAGAAACAGCAATTAATAATCAAATGTATATGAAGGTATCATCTGATCGAAATCAATTTATTGTATCTGGAATGTTGCAAATGCCATTGGTAATGCAAAAGTTTTATGAATATTATGAAGAAATTTATTCAGAAAAAGATCAAAAGTTTATAGAAGAAACAGGAAGGGGAAAGATTATGTATAAAATCAGCAATTTCAGTGACAACGACGATGTAAAGATCATCGACAAATCAGGACCATTTGAAGTTATCGAATATCAGAGAGACTTAAGTGTCATGCCAGAAGATGCCCAGTTAGCATTCTTCTGCAGTCAGATGAATGTAAGAAAACGTCAGCTAAAATGCGAACTATCCAGAGGAAATGTAACGATTCAGTCAGGTGCCATGCAGTGGATGGCAGGAGATGTCTCTGCGTCAACAGGAATTAAAGGAGCAGGAGATTTCTTATCCAAGACGATCCGAGGAAAAGTAACTGGAGAATCTGTGATCAAGCCAGAATATACAGGAGATGGAACTCTTGTTTTAGAACCTACATATAAACATATCATTTTATTAGATCTTGACGAATGGGGAAATTCGATCGTATTAGATGACGGATTGTTTTTAGCATGTGAATCTACGTTAAAACAAAAAGCAGTCAGAAGAAAGACATTTTCTTCTGCATTTGCAGGCGGGGAAGGATTCTTCAACCTTGGGTTAAAAGGAAGTGGAGTTGTGTGCATAGAATCTGATTGTTCAAGAGAAGAATTAGTTGAGATCACATTAGAAGATGATGTTGTAAAGATTGACGGAAACTTGGCGATCGCATGGAGCGGAAGTCTTGATTTTACGGTAGAACGAGCAGGAAAATCTTTGCTCGGCTCAGCAGCGAGTGGCGAAGGCTTGGTTAATGTATACCGTGGAACAGGAAAAGTATTGTTGGCACCAGTTGGGAATCAGGCGATGAAACCACAACAAGTGATAGAAAAAGAGCCAGTGATCGTCGGTGACGATGACGAATAGAAGAAAAATAGATAAGGAAATAGCATTTGTTACGAAAAAATAAACAACAGATGCTATTTTTTTGTATGATTAACTCGACAATAAAAAAATGGTGTCGTATAATAAGTAGTGTTACGTTAATCAGTTAAAGTGAAAGAGTAACAAATAATACGAAAGAAGCAGCAGAACAATGAAAATTCTAGTATGTATGAAACAGGTACCGGCAGGTACTAAAGTTGACATTGACCCAGAAACAGGGGCAATGAAGCGTTTATCCGGGGAGACAAGAACGAATCCTTATGATTTATTTGCCCTGGAAGCAGCATTACAATTAAGAGAGAAAGTAGGAGGAAGTGTTACAGTTCTCACCATGGGACCTCCACAGGCTGAGGAGATGATGAGAGATGCGTATACGATGGGAGCAGATGATGCAATTATTTTATCTGACCGCAAGTTTGCAGGAGCAGACGTGCTTGCAACATCTTATGCACTATCTCAGGGAATCACAGCAATCGGAGATATAGATCTTATTATTTGTGGAAAGCAGACAACCGATGGAGATACCGCTCAGGTTGGGCCAGCGATCGCAGAGCATTTAGGAATCCCACATGCAGCTTGGGTGTCTGAGATCGTAGATGCAGACAGCGAGTCTATTCAGGTAAAACAGGATTTAGTCAGTGTATCACAGACTTCAAAGATTCCATATCCATGTCTGATCACAGTTGATAAAGACATGTGTGTACCAAGATTACCATCTTATTTACTGCAGAAACAGTCCAAAGACCGCCCAGTGAAGATCATGACATTTGAAGATATGGCAGATCAGAACTTAAGCAAATATGGACTTGTCGGATCACCAACCGCAGTAGAGAAAATGTTTGCACCGCCAGAAGTAGAAAAGCAGGTTTATTTTGACGGAGATGCAAAAGAAAAGACAAAACAATTATTTGACGTATTAGTGAATAAGAAAGTGATTTAGGTGAGATGACATGGAACTAATAAAATTTGATGCAAAACGCTGCAGTCTATGTGGTAAATGCGTGGAAAAATGTCCGTTTGGGGCATTAAGTTTTGAAGATAATGGGATTGTTGTTGGGGACACTTGCCGAATGTGTGGAATGTGTGTCAGACAATGTCCGGAAAAAGCAATCAGCTTTGAGCAGAAAGCAGGATCATTTGATAAAGACAAATGGAAAGATTTTTTGATCTTTGTAGAACAAGAACGTGGAGACATTCATCCAGTTGCATTTGAATTGATCGGTGAAGCAAGAAAGATGGCTTCGAAAGTAAATTTTAAAGTCAAATGCGTGATCGCAGGTGGAACAGGAACCATTGAGAATGCACATAAACTTCTAGACTATGGAGTTGATCAGGTCTTTGCATATGAGGATGAATCCTTAGAAGGATTCAGAGCAGACTGTTATACAGATGTTGTTGCAGAATGTATCGCAGCACAGAAACCAAGTTCTGTCTTGATTGGAGCAACAGCACTTGGAAGATCATTAGCCCCAAGACTGGCAACAAGATTCCATACAGGATTAACAGCTGATTGTACAACCCTTGATATTAAGTCAAACACAGACATGGTACAGATTCGTCCAGCATTTGGTGGAAATATCATGGCTCAGATTTCTATCACAAAATCAAGACCACAGTTTGCAACTGTAAGATACAGAGTTATGGATGCGGCACAGAAGGTTGAGAGCACAAAAGGAGAGGTTATTGTCTGTTCAGTGAAGGAAGAGATGAAACAATCTCCGATCGAGATCTTAAAATCCGAAGTGATCGAGAAGACAAAGAACATTGAAGATGAAGATGTCTTAGTTGTAGCAGGACGAGGGGTCCGCAATGAAAAAGATGTGGAAATGTGTGAAGAATTAGCCAAAGCTTTAGGTGGACAGTTAGCATTTACAAGACCGATGATCGAGAATGGTTTTGGGGATGTTGCACATCAGGTTGGATTATCTGGAAGAACTGTTCGTCCAAAACTGATCATTACTTGTGGAGTTTCTGGTGCGATTCAGTTTACATCTTGTATGACAGGATCTGAATGCATCGTAGCGATCAACAATGATCCAGAAGCTCAGATTTTCAATGTGGCACACTATTGTATCGTAGATGACCTGTACAAAGTCGTTCCATATCTGACAGAATTAGTAAAAGAACAGAAAGGGGACGAATAAGATGCCATATCCATATAAGAAGATGACCCAGGAAGATTTTGATAAGATCATTGAGATCACAGACAACGAACGTGTATGGGTCGGCGATGAGATCGCAAAAGAATATTACAAAGACGAGATGCCGGAATATGGAGTATTTCCACCGGAATTATACGTGGAAGTATTGAATAAAGAAGAAGTTTCAGAAATCATGAAATATGCTTACGAGCAGAATATTCCAGTTGTCTGCCGTGGGGCTGGAACAGGACTTGCAGGTGGAGCAACTTGTAAATACGGTGGAATCATGTTATCTGTGATGCGTATGAATAAGATTTTTCCAGTGGATCACAAGAACCAGACGATCACGGCACAGCCAGGAGCATTGTTAATTGATATTCAGGCGGCAGCTAAAGAAGAAGGATTATTCTACCCACCCGATCCAGGAGAAAAAACAGCTTCTATCGGTGGAAATGTCATTACCAACGCAGGTGGAATGAAAGCGGTAAGATATGGTCTTACAAGAGACTTTGTCCGTTGTATTGAAGCAGTTATGCCAGATGGTTCCATCATGAATTTCTCATCCAATGTCGTAAAGAATACAACAGGATTTGATGTGAAAGATTTAGTGATTGGTTCTGAGGGAATCTTATGTATTTTGACGGAAGTTACGTTAAAGTTATTGCCTGCACCAACATGTTCAAGTACATTGGTTATGCCATTTAGAAGCTTGGAAGAATGCGCTGATATGGTGCCAAAAGTATTAGATCTGCCATTTGTTCCAACAGCGATTGAATTTTTGGAAAGAGAATTGATCGATATTGTAGAAAGAAGTCTACATAAACTGTTTCCAGTGAAACACGGAGAAGCGGTATTGATCGTTATGTATGATGCATCAAGCAAAGAAGAACTTGATCGTGCAGTAGAAGCAGCTGCAGAAGCGGCATTAGAAAATGGAGCTTTAGATTGTAATATCGCAGGAACGCCAGAACGTGCGGCATCTGTGTGGGAAGTACGAGGAGCAATTCTTGAAGGAATGAAGGCAGATTCCGTTGCACAGGAAGAATGTGATGTTGTTGTTCCAAGATCAGAGATTGCAGAATATGTAAAACAGGCAAAGAAGATTGCATCTGCACATGGAATCCGCGTAGAGCCATGTGGCCATTGCGGAGATGGAAACATTCATACCGAAATGCTTCGTGGACCAGAGATGAGCGATGAGGAGTGGAAGAAGGCAACCCATGAATCATTAACAGAATTATATGCATTATCAAAAAAACTTGGTGGACAGTTATCTGGAGAACATGGAATCGGAAATGGACGTCTTGATTTCTTAGAGGAATTTGCGGGACCAAGAATGATCGAACTATACAAGTCTATTAAACGTGCATTTGATGACAAGCTGATCTTGAATCCAGGGAAAATGATCAAGATCGATGAAAACTAGAATATCAGACTACATTAAGAGAAAAGAGAGGACGACAAAATGAGCGGCAAAAAAAGTTTACTAGTTGACAAGAGTAAGATGCCTCTTGCCATGGGAATCGCATTCGTGGCATTTACGACACAGTTCGGAGGTGGATTTGCTTCCGGAGCACAGATTTATCAGTATTTTATCAACTACGGAATCTGGTGTCTGTTAATGCCACTGATCACACAAGGATTATATGCATTATTTTTCTGGTATGGAATGCGTTATGCATACAAACATAAAACATATGATTACAGAAGTTTTTCTGACAAGAAGTTTTTCTGACAGTTTATATGGAAAGACAAGACCGATCATGTCAAATCTATATGAAATCTGTTATCTGATCATGATCGGAACGGCATCCGCTGCAGCATTTGCAACAGGCGGATCAACACTTCAAATGCTATTTGGAATCCCATATTGGGTATGTACATTGATCATAGCAGCATTTATTTTTGTGATCGCACTCTTTGGAACAAGTGTCGTAAGAAAATGTGCATCTACTTTAAGTGTACTGATCTTGATCGGATTAGTTCTTGTATTAGTACCAAACATCATCGTACAGTGGGATGCGATCACAGCAGCAATCTCTAACTTAGTATCAGGAAAGATGCCTGTGATCTCTGGAGAAAGCGGAGCTTTTGGACCAGCCTTATATTCTGCAGTTTTATATTTCTTCTTCCAGTTAGCATCTGTATCTGTTATGTACCAGCATATGGAACCTGTGACAGATAAGAAGCAGATCAACAAAGCAGCCATTGAGATTTTTGTATTTAATTTCTTTGCAATGGAATTATCCATCATCGGATTATTAGCCGTTGCATACGCAGCAGACCTTGTAACAGCAACAGTTCCTATGTTAGTTTTAGTACAAAATGGAGTATCTTCAGGATTATTAACACCGATCATCTCTGTTTTGATCATCCTTGGATCTATTTCAACGGCGGTAAACATGATCTCTGGAATCGTAACAAGATGTGTCAATGCAGTAGAGCGTCGTATGAGATCTGAGAAGGAAAGACAGAATGGACATTTAGTAAGAAATGCCATTGCAACACTGATCTTTACATTTTTAGCATTTGCGATCGCACAGTTTGGATTGTTGGCAGTTGTAAAACAGGGATATGCGTACCTTGGATATGCAGCATTTATCACATTGTTTATTCCATTTATCATTCATGTGATCGTGACAAAAGGAAAAGAGATTTAAAATTTATTATGAAAAAGTTAGGGTTAACGATATTTCCAAGAAAGGTAAGAAAAATAAGTTGAAAATTAAAAAAAGCAATAAAGTACGAAAATAGGAACTTGCTTTTTAGAGAAACTTGCTATATACTTATTAAGTTATAAAAACAGGGAGCTTGTTAAACAGGCTGAGAGGAAAGTAAAACTTTCGACCTTTGAACCTGATTTGGGTAATGCCAACGTAGGAAACGAAGATGATAAGTCGCGAACATACGGAAAGTTACAAAATCAGTAGCTTTCCGTTTTTTTCGTATGATAAAGGATTCCTATTATGGAAGAATTTACAATGATACGAAACAATGCGGTCAACTGGGAGCACCACTTTTGATCGCAATAGAAAAATAATGCATAAGAGAGAAAAGGAGAGATACTTATGAGAACAGCATTATCAATCGCTGGAAGTGATTCCAGTGGAGGCGCTGGAGTTCAGGCTGACTTAAAGACCATGACAATGAATGGTGTATTTGCAATGAGTGCGATTACAGCACTGACGGCCCAGAATACAACCGGCGTAACAGGAATATTAGAAGCAGATCCAGAATTCTTAAAGAAACAGATCGACGCAGTTTTTGAAGACATCAGACCCGATGCAGTCAAGATCGGGATGGTTTCCTCAAGCGGACTGATCAAAACGATCGCAGAAAGATTACAGCATTATAAAGCGGAAAATATCGTTGTTGACCCAGTGATGGTAGCAACAAGCGGATCACGATTATTAGAAGAAGATGCCGTAGATACATTAAAGAAAGAATTATTACCGATCGCTACGGTAATTACACCGAATATTCCAGAAGCTGAGATTCTTTGTGGAATGGAGATTCACACAGAAGAAGACATGGTAGCGGCTGCAAAAGCAATCTATGAAGATCTTGGATGCGCAGTGTTATTAAAAGGTGGTCATAATATTAACGATGCAAATGACCTTTTATATACAAAAGAAGAAGTTTCCTGGTTTAAAGGAAAAAGAATCAATAACCCAAATACACATGGAACAGGATGCACTCTTTCAAGTGCTATCGCAGCAAATCTTGCCAAAGGTTTTGACCTTAAGATTTCTGTACAGCGTGCAAAAGACTATATTTCAAGAGCATTGGCAGATATGTTAGATCTTGGAGCTGGAAGCGGACCAATGAATCATGCATTTGATTTAAAAGATGAATGGAAAGAGGAGGCATAGACAATGGGTAGCAGAAGAACATCAATTTTTGAAAACGGACTGATCTGGTTTGGAGCCGGAGTGTCCTTGGCAGAAATTTTAACAGGTACATATTTCGCATCTTTAGGATTTTCTACAGGATTATTAGCAATCATCATTGGACATATCATTGGATGTGGTATGATGTTTTTTGCCGGATTTATCGGTGGAAAGACAAGAAAAAGTGCAATGGAAACGGTAAAAATGAGTTTTGGATCAACGGGAGCTTTGTTATTTGCAGTGTTAAATATCCTGCAGTTAGTTGGATGGACAGCGATCATGATCTATGACGGATCATTAGCAGCAGCAGGAATCTTCAATATTGCGAACTGGGTATGGCCAGTCATTATCGGAGGATTGATCATTATCTGGATTCTGGTAGGAATTGAAAATCTAGGAAAAATCAATACGGTTGCAATGGCAGCATTATTTATTTTGACATTAGTTTTAAGTTTTATTATTTTCGGACATGGTTCATTAAAGCCGGTTGCAAATGATGGATTAACTTTCGGAGCAGCTGTAGAACTTGCAGTTGCCATGCCATTATCATGGCTGCCATTGATCAGTGACTACACAAGAGAAGCTAAAGAACCAACGAAAGCAACATGGGCAAGTGTGATCGTTTATGGATTGGTCAGCTGCTGGATGTATGTGATCGGTATGGGAATCTCTATCTTTACAGGAGAATCCGATATCGCACAGATCATGGTAAAAGCAGGACTTGGAATTGCAGGATTATTAATTATCGTATTCTCAACTGTAACAACAACATTCTTAGATGCTTGGTCTGCCGGAATTTCCAGTGAATCCCTATCTAAGAATATCAATGGAAAATGGATCGCAGTCGCGGCAACAGTGATCGGAATGATTGGGGCAATTGTTTATCCGATGGACGATATCACAGATTTCTTATATCTGATCGGATCAGTCTTTGCACCAATGATTGCTGTACAGATCGCAGATTTCTTTATCCTTCATCAGGATTTCTCAAGAAAATCTGTATGTATCCAGAACATGCTTGTATGGGTTGTTGGATTTATTGCATATCGCTGGTTAATGGGGGTTGATACGATCCTTGGAAATACACTTCCTGATATGGTGATTACGATCATTTTAAGTGTGATCGTAAGTTTATTGTTTGGGAAGAAGAATGATTAAGACCTTTATAAATTAATCTCATATAATAATAACGTATAATACCTTATAGGAAAAATCTATATCCTATAGGGTATTTTTCTATTTAAAACCTATTGACAATCAAACTCATATTTCTTATAATCATATTATTCCTATTAGAATTATATGAAATATAACGAAGAAGGTGACAGATATGAAAGAGATATTATGCTTTGGAGATTCCAATACATATGGACTGATCCCAGGTACAACAAGAAGATATGATAGAGAAACAAGATGGACAGGAATTTTAGCAGAGAAGCTTTACGATAAAGGATATCGAATTATAGAAGAAGGATTATGTGGAAGAACCAGTGTATTTGACGATGCGACAAGAGATGGAAGAAATGGAGCGAAAGTACTTCCAATGCTCTTAGAGACACACGCACCACTTGACCAGATTCTTTTAATGCTTGGAACCAATGACTGCAAAACATATAACCATGCAAGTGCAGATCGCATCGGAAAAGGAATCGAAAAACTGATTCAGCAGATCAGAAAAGCTGATCCAGCGATCGATATTTTATTAGTATCTCCGATCGAATTAGGAGAAGATGTATGGAAACCAGGATTTGATCTTGAATTTGATCAGCATTCTGTGAAAGTATCCAAGGAATTAAAACAGACTTATTTAAAGATTGCATGGAAGTACGGATGTGATTTCCTTGCAGCAAGTGATGTAGCCAAGCCAAGTAAGGCAGATATGGAACATATGAATGAAAAAGGACATAAAAACCTTGCAAAAGCAATCGAATCATTTCTTGTAGAAAAGGAAAGAAATCATTCAAACAATTATGTAAATGTGGTATGATAAGACAAATGTGGTATTTTATAAGGATTTACATAATAAAAGAAACAAAATGTTCAGAAAGGAATTTTACATATGGAAACGATCAATCCACAGGAATGGAAACAAGACCTGCCAGCATTTAAAGAAAAGACAGACCAGTTTTATGCAGGAGAACTAAGTAAAGCAGATTACAAAGGATTTTCCGGTGGTTACGGAAGTTATGCACAGAAAGATGGAAAAGCAAGTATGATCCGTCTTCGTATGTCAGGTGGCCATTTAACAAAAGATAAATTAAAATTTATCGCAGACAGTATTAAAACATATAATGTAGATAAAGTTCACCTGACGACATGTCAGACGATTCAGTTACATAACTTACAGCCAGAAGCAATTTATGGAATCATGGAAGGTGGATTAGATCATGGTATTGTCACAATGGGTGGAGGTGGAGATTTTCCACGTAATGTAACCGTATCTCCATTGTCAGGTGTTGAAAAAGGAGAATATTTTAACGTTCTTCCATATGCCGAAGCAGCTGGAGAATATTTGATGACATTTATCAAAAAAGAAGTTATGCCAAGAAAATTAAAAGTTGGATTTTCAAACGGGCCAGCTAATGAGACACATGCAACATTCCGTGATCTTGGATTTGTGGCAAGGGAAGATGGAAACTTTGATGTTTACAGTGCTGGAGGACTTGGTAACAATGCGAGATTTGGACTGAAAGTTGCTGAGAATGTACAACCAGAGAAGATTCTTTATTATATTTGTGCAATGAGAGAAACATTCATCGCACATGGAAATTATAAACAACGTGGAAGAGCAAGAACGCGTTATATGCAGGAGACTTTAGGTGAAGAAGGATACATCAAAGCTTTCCATGAGAAATTAGATGAAGTTTTCGCATCCGGACAGGATCTTGATCTTCATGTAGAAATTTCTGAAGTGAAGAAACAGGGAGATGGAAGTAAAGTATCTGGTAAACGAGTGATCGATCAGAAACAGGAAGGATTATATGCAATTTCTTATCACCCATTCGGTGGCTGTCCAAAACCTGAGAAATTAGGAGAGATCTATGATGTGATCAAAGATATGGATGAAGTGGAAGCAAGAATTTCACCAGATGAGACAATGTACATCATCAATCTGACAGGAGATGAAGCAAAGAAAGTTTTAGATGCGACAGATGATGGTGCAGAAACGTTGTTTGAGACATCTGTATCTTGTATCGGAGCAACGATCTGTCAGGTTGGATTAAGAGATTCTCAAGGATTATTACACAAAGTGATCGAAGCAGAAAGAAAAGCTGGATTAAAGGATGGTTCACTGCCTAAGATTCATATTTCTGGATGTATGTCTTCTTGCGGAACACATCAGATCGGAGAGATCGGATTCCACGGAAGTATGAAAGTAATTGATAAAGTTGCTCATTCTGCATTTGTACTTCATATCAATGGATCTGATCTTCAGGGAAAAGAGAAGATGGGAGAAGAAGTTGGGATCATTTTAGAAGAAGATATTCCACAGTTCTTGGTAAAATTAGGACAGGCAGTTGAGAGTGAAGAACTTGACTTTTCACAGTGGAATTTAAAACATCCAGAAGGAATCAAGGAAATCGCAAAAGAATATATAAAATAGGACACAGAGATAATGGCATATTTTCCAATGTTTGTACAACTAAAGAAGAAAAAATGTCTAGTGATCGGCGGTGGTAAGATCGCACTTCGTAAGATTGAAGTTTTAAAAGATTTTGAAGCAGATATTACCGTGATCGCACCAGAGATGATAACACAGATTCGGCAGATCGATCAGATTTGCCGAATTTTTCGAACGTTTATGGAGAAAGATTTTAATGAGGCAGATTTTGTGATCGCAGCAACCGATGATCAAAAAACAAATCATGAGATCAGCCAGATCTGCAGACGAAAGAAGATTCCTGTCAATGCGGTCGATCAGAAAGAAGATTGCAGCTTTATTTTTCCATCCTATGTAAAAGAAGGAGAAGTTGTCGCTGCATTTTCAAGTGGCGGGCAGAGTCCGTTGATCACACAGTATTTAAAAGAAAAGATCAAACCAGATTTGAATAAAGAATTAGGACAACTCGCACAGATTTTGGGAAGTCTGAGAAAGCTTGCAAAATCATGCATTGCCACAGAACAGGAACGAAAGGCATTTTATAAAGAATTATTACAAATCGGATTAGAGGATATTGATTCATTGGAAGAACAACGAATCAATGAAATCATTCAAAAGTATATATCAGAGTGAAATCGAGGAACAGTAAAAATGGAACGTACAAGAAGATTAAGAACAAGCAACTATATGAGAGATATGGTAAGAGAAAATCATGTGAGAATTGACGAATTGATCTATCCAATCTTTGTTACAGAAGGAGAAAATATCAAACATCCTGTAGAATCTATGCCAGGGATTTATCAGTATTCGCTGGATCGTTTATCAGAGGAAATTAACAGGATCAAAGAAGCGGGGATCAAAGCAATTTTAATCTTTGGAATCCCAGATCATAAAGATGAAGTCGGAAGTGGTGCATACGCTGAAGATGGAATTGTGCCAAAGGCGATTCGCCAGATCAAAAAAGAGTATGAAGAACTTTTGATCATTGCGGATGTATGTCTTTGTGAATACACATCTCATGGACACTGTGGTCTTGTGAAAGACGGAGTGATCTTAAATGATGAAACACTTCCGCTTCTTGCAAAGGCATCTGTAAGTTATGCAAAAGCAGGGGCAGATATCATTGCGCCAAGTGATATGATGGATCTTCGAGTGAAAGCTATTCGTGAAGCTTTAGATGAAGCAGGATTTGTATACACACCGATCATGTCTTATAGTGCCAAGTTTGCGTCAGGATACTATGGACCATTTCGCGATGCAGCACATTCTGCACCAGGATTTGGAGATAGAAAAACATACCAGATGGATCCGGCAAATGGACAGGAAGCTCTAAGAGAGATCGGGGAAGACATCGAAGAAGGAGCAGACTTGATCATTGCAAAACCAGCACTTGCTTATATGGATATTATGAAAGAAGCATCTATGAAATACAATATTCCGATCGTTGCATACAATGTAAGCGGAGAATATGCCATGGTAAAAGCAGCTGCGGCCAATGGATGGATCGATGAGAAAAAGATCGTTATGGAAAATATGGTCGGATTAAAACGTGCTGGTGCAAAGATGATCATTACATATCATGCACTTGATGTTGCAAAATGGCTGAAAGAAGAGGAAAGATAAAATGAAAGATACAAGATCAAAAGAATTATATGAACGAGCAAAAGTACATATTCCGGGAGGGGTAAACAGTCCAGTTCGTGCATTCCGTGCGGTAAATCGTACTCCAAGATTCATGGAATCTGCAAAAGGAGACCGTATTATTGACGCCGATGGAAATGAATATATCGATTATGTATGTTCATGGGGACCTGGAATCTTAGGACATGCTCATCCTCAAGTTATCAAAAAAGTCATGGACTCTTGTGAAAACGGTTTGACTTTCGGAGCACCAACAGAGAAGGAAGTGATCCTTGCAGAATTGATCAGTGAATTGATCCCGTCTATGGAAGTAAGCCGTCTGGTAAGTTCTGGAACAGAAGCTGTTATGAGTGCGATCCGTGCAGCCAGAGGGTTTACAGGGAGAGATAAGATCGTTAAATTCCGCGGATGCTATCATGGACATTCCGACAGTTTGTTAGTAAAAGCAGGATCGGGAGCACTTACAACATCCGTTCCAGACAGTGCCGGAGTTCCAAAAGATGATACGAAGAATACATTAGTTGCAGAATACAATGACAAAGATTCTGTACAAAAACTATTTGATGAAAATAAAGATCAGATTGCAGCAGTGATCGTAGAACCGGTGGCAGCTAATATGGGATTAGTACTTCCAGAAGAAGGATTTCTCGAATTTTTAAGAGAGATCACAAAAGATCACGGATCATTATTGATCTTTGATGAGGTTATTACAGGTTTTAGGCTATCTCTAGGAGGAGCACAGCAGTATTATAATATCAAGCCGGATATCACAACGCTTGGGAAAATTGTTGGTGGAGGAATGCCGATCGGTGCGTATGGCGGAAGAAGAGAAATCATGCAGATGATCTCTCCAGATGGGCCAGTTTATCAGGCAGGAACATTGTCAGGAAACCCAGTTGCAACAACGGCAGGAATTGAGACATTAAATATCTTAAAAAATGATCCGCAGATTTACGAAAGACTAGAGCAAAAAACAAGAAAACTTGCTGATGCAGCAAGAGAAGCAGGAAAAGGACATATTTGTGTTAATCAGATTGGATCTTTAATGAGTGTATTCTTTACAGACCAGAAAGTCAGAGATTTTGAAAGTGCTGTGACATCCAATACAGAACAGTATGCAGATTATTTTGGATATTTACTAGATCGCGGAATTTATATTGCACCATCTCAGTTTGAGACAATGTTTATTTCTAACGCACATACAGAAGAAGATATTGAGAAAACATGTAAACTTGCAGGAGAGGCTCTATGCAGTTTGGATTTCTAGGAATTGATTATAAAAATGCAGATCTTACCATTCGTGATGAAATTTCATTTACGGATCAGAAGAAGCTTGAATTTTTTCATAAAGCAGAGGGAATCGGGGTTGAACAGGTGATGATCTTATCGACCTGTAACCGCAGTGAGATTTATTATTTTTTTGATGATGAACAACAGATCAAAAAAATACAAAATATATACTGTGATATGTTCAATAAAGCAGAGATTGAGCAATATATCAGACATTGCGAAGAAGATAAAGCAGTTTCTTATCTGTTTCAAGTAACCGCAGGATTAGAATCTATGGTACTAGGAGAAGATCAGATTCTTGGACAGGTAAAAGATGCCTTGGATTTTTCAAAAACCATGGGATTTAGCAAGAAAGAACTAAATAAAGTCGTAAGAGATGCTATTACTTGTGCAAAAAAGGTAAAAACAACGTTTAGAATAAGTGAGAAACCAGTATCTGTTGGATATATCGGAATCCGTGAATTACAGAAAATATGTGATATCAAAGACAAAATGGTCTTGGTGATCGGAAGCGGAGATACTGCAGTTCTTGCACTTCGTTATCTGCAGGAATATGAAGCAGGCAAGATTTATTTATGCAGCAGAACACTGGCACATGCAGGAAATGTTCAGAAAGAGTTTCAAGAGATTGAGATCATTTCTTACGAACAAAGATATGAGATCATGAAACAATGTGATATTGTAGTATCTGCAACATCAGCACCACATGTGGTTGTAAAACAAGAATATTATACGCCAGAAAAACAAGTTACATTTTTAGATCTTGCAACACCAAGAGATATTGATCCAAAACTTTCAGATGACTCAAAGGTAAATCTGATCAATTTAGATACGATCAAAGAGATTTCTAAAGCAAATCAGTCAGAACGTGAAGAACTTTGCAGACAAAGCAATACGATGATCAGCAAAGCAAAAGAAGAAACGATGCAGTGGCTGTTTCAGGCACCAATGGAAGAAACAATTCGCTCCTTGCAGGAAAAATGTACAGAGATCGTGGAAGATAGTTATTCATATTTATCAAGAAAAATAGATTTTGGAACAAGAGAGCAGAAACTTCTAAAGAAGGTGTTGAATGCATCCTTGCAGCGCATGATCAAAGAACCGATTCAGGAATTAAAACATTTAGAAACAAGACAGGAACAAGCAGATTATAAGAAGATGGTAGAACAGCTTTTTGGGATAGAGACAAAGAAAGGAAAATGACCTATGAAATATATCATCGGATCAAGAGGATCACGCCTTGCACTGATCCAGACAAAATATGTTCAGGAAAAATTAGCGAAAGCTTATCCAGAACACACTTTTGAAATCCAGATCATTAAAACAAAAGGTGATAAGATTCAGAATAAACCATTAGATAAAATTGGTGGAAAAGGTCTGTTTGTCAAAGAGATTGAAGAGAAGATCATTTCTGGGGAAATCCATATGGGAGTTCACAGCATGAAAGACATGCCGTCAGCCCCGGCAAAAGGCCTTGTTTTTACAAAAGTATGGAAAAGGGAAGATCCAAGAGATGTGTTGATCCTTCGAACAGCGAAACATCTGTCTGAATTACGAGAAGGTGCTGTGATAGCAACAGGAAGCACAAGAAGAGCATTTCAGTTATTAAAGTTAAAACCAGACCTTCAGATTATAAATATTCGAGGGAATGTTGATACGAGACTTCGAAAAATGGAGGAACAACAATTAGATGGAATCGTTCTTGCGGCAGCAGGTCTTAAAAGACTAGGAATGGAAGATGTGATCACGCAATATCTGGCGCCAGAAGACATGATCTCAGCACCAGCACAGGGTGCTCTGGCTTTGGAAGTAAGAGAAGATCAGAAAGAATTGCAAAAGATGTTGGATGTATTTTGTGATGAAGAAACAATGAACGAAGTATGTGCAGAACGAAATTTCTTAGAACAAATGGGAGGCAGTTGTCATACTCCGGCAGGTGCCAGATGTCAAAAGACAGATCAAGGGTACGAACTATATGCTATGTTTGGAAATAAAGATGGAAGCAAACAGGCATATACGAAAGTTTATGGAACATGCCCTGAGATCTTAGCACAAACGGCAGTAAAAAATATCAAAAAACAGCTGGCAGGAATCGTATATTTAATTGGTGCAGGACCGGGAGATCCAGGACTTATCACGGTTAAAGGAAAAGAAATCTTAAAAAAAGCGGATTGTGTCATTTATGACAGATTGATCCCACAAGAATTATTAGATGAAACAAAAGAAGGATGCGAACATATCTATGTTGGAAAAGAAAATCATCATCATACGATGAAACAAGAACAGATCAATGAATTATTAGCACAAAAAGCATTACAATATGATATCGTAGTGCGTTTAAAAGGTGGGGATCCATTTGTCTTTGGAAGAGGTGGAGAAGAAGCCATATATTTAGCCGATCATAGAATTTATTGTGAAGTTGTTCCAGGAATCAGCTCCTGTATCGCAGCTGCGGAACTTGCGGGGATTCCTGTAACTCATCGAGGAATCTCCAAAGGATTCCGTGTTGTGACAGCACATGATCGAAGAAATCAGTTATCTGATCTTAATTTTGCATCTATGGCAAAGTCTGAAGAAACCTTAGTGTTCTTAATGGGACTTTCGAAACTAGAAGAGATCACAACGAATCTATTAAAAAATGGAATGGATGCCAATACACCTGTTGCAGTTGTTTCTAGTGCAGCATCTACAAAGCAGCAAACGTGTGAAGCAACATTAAATACGATTCATGAAAAAGTAAAGCAAGAAAAACTTTCATCACCATCAGTCATTGTTGTAGGAGAGGTTGTGAAACTTCAAAAACAGATTCAAAAACCAGAAGATACAACCTGTCATTTAGTTACCAAAATAGGAGATCAGCCATCAAAGTTAGCGCAGATATTAAAAGATCATGGATATAAGATCAAGGAACTTCAGACAGGAGAGATTTCTTATAGATATGACCGGATTTCCAAAGAGGAATTAGCGAAAGTGACCTATCTGATTTTTACAAGCAGATATGGAGTTCATGGTTTTATGAAACAGATGAAATCTTCGAATCTGGATCTTCGAGATCTCTTCGATAAAAAAATTGTCGTTGTAGGTAAAAAGACAAAAGATGTCTTGATGCAATATGGGATTATAGCAGATCTTATGCCAGAAGAAGCAGGAGAGATCAATCTTTCCGAACTTATGAAACAGGAAGTAGATGCAAAGGATGTGGTCTGGTACTGTAAAGGCATATCTGGTGGAGAAAAATTAAAAAAAGCCCTTACACCGATCTGTCAGGTAACAGAAAAGATCATGTATGAAAATAATAGAAAGATTTTAAGTGAAATTCCAGAAATGAAAGATATCCGAAGTGTTTCTTTTACCTGTGCATCATCAGCTCGAAGATTTTTTGATCAGATAGGAGAAGAAAAGCAACAATGGATAGAGAATATTCCGTGTATCAGTATTGGAGAAAAGACAACGAAGCAGCTTCGAGAAATAGGAGTACGGCATATTTTAGAATCTAAGGATACAACCTATGTATCAATGTTTTATAAAATCAAAGAATCAATGTTATAATAGAAAAAGAAAGGCAGAGTAAGATCATTATGGGATTTGAATTTCAGATTTTAGACAAACTTCAAACGATCCATACTCCATTATTAGACAGATTTATGGTAGCTATTACGAAACTGGGAGATGCAGGGATCGTATGGATCATTTTAACAGTCATTTTATTACTAATACCAAAAACAAGAAAATCAGGAGTATACATGGCAGTTGCATTAATTGCAGATTTGATCATTTGTAATGTGATCTTAAAACCGATCGTGGCAAGAATAAGACCATATAGCATTAATCAGACGGTCCAGCTGTTGGTCACACCATTGAAGGATTATTCTTTTCCATCGGGACATACAGCTGCATCATTTGCATCGGTCAGTGCGCTGTATTTTGCGGGAAGAAAGAGAATGGCAGCAGGAGCTTTGATAGTATCTGTTTTAATCGCGTTTTCAAGAATGTATTTATACGTTCATTATCCAACGGATGTTTTAGGAGGTTTGATCATTGGGCTCTTATGTGGATGGATCGCAGATATGATCATCCAAAAAGTTATGGAAAAAAGATCAAGGAAAAGTAGATAGATTTTGTACTAAATCAGATTCAAGTTGAATAAATTGGAAAAAAAGGCTATAATATGAATTATAAATCGTATGTAGAATACAATGTACGCATACAAGAATCTAATAATAATCACATCAAGAGTTGACATAAAGAGTAGATGATCAAGAAGAAGGAGAGTAGTATGAAAACAAAAATCGAAGTACAGTTTCAGGAACGCAACATAGATGTAAAAGACACAGAGAAACTTGTTAAAGAAAATTTAAAAGCAGCTGGTGTTAAAATGAACACGATTGTAAATTTAGATATCTATTATCAGCCAGAAGAAGGCGATATCTACTATGTTGCAACAACAAAAGATGGCAAAGAGCTCAGCAATGAAGAAGCATTAAAAATCGAAGAATAAACTACATATCTATAAATGCCAAAAAATTAAATTCTAATTATAAAGGTAAAGACCATTTAATAAATATCGCAATGATGAATCTGCAGATGATTTTATTAAGTGGTTTTTATTTTTCATTTTTGGGGATACTAAATGAAATACAGGCAGGCAATATGTGCTTGACAAGCAGACAAAGCTTCTATATCCTATTATGAGGAAATGAAAAGAACAGGAGAAAAAGATTGAATGATTTAAGCATCAAATGGAAAGATTTTTATAAAAATGTATTTGCACTGGTCGTTCCGATGGCATTGCAGAATCTGATCAACGTTGGAGTAACAGCAGCCGATGTTGTGATGCTTGGAAAAGTCAGTGAAAAAGTATTATCAGGGGCCTCTCTTGCTGGTCAGATTCAGTACATTATGGTACTGTTTTTGTTTGGATTAACATCGGGGGCAACCGTTCTTACTGCACAATACTGGGGAAAAGGTGACAAGACAGCGATTGAAAAGATCTTGGCATTAGGGATTAGATCAGCAGTGATCATAACTGCGATATTCACTATCGCAGCATTTACAATTCCAGCATCGTTGATGAGAATTTTTACAAATGATCCACAGGTGATCGCAGAAGGAGTTAAGTATTTAAGGATCGTTGCATGTTCATATATTATCATGGGAATTACCAATGTATATTTATATGTCATGCGAAGCATTGAACGAGTGATCGTGGCAACAGTTGTTTATCTAGTATCATTTTTATGCAATGTGGTTTTTAATGCGATCTTTATTTTTGGATTATTTGGATTCCCAGCTCTTGGAATCCGTGGAGCAGCGATTGCGACATTGATCGCAAGGATTATGGAACTTGTTCTGGTTTGTGGTTATGCAAAAATATATAATAAAGATGTAAAATTCAGAGTTCACTATTTCCTTCATCAGGACAAACTGTTAGTGAGAGATTTCTTAGTCTATTCCCTCCCAGTTGTTTTAAATGAGGTAATGTGGGGGCTTGGAACATCAGCCAATACAGCAGTTCTTGGACATATGGGAAGTTCTGCAGTTGCAGCCAATTCTGTTGCACAGGTGGCGAGACAGTTAGCAACGGTTGTGTCTTTTGGGCTATCCAGCGCCACAGCGATCTATCTTGGAAAGACGATCGGTGAGAGAAAATTCGATCATGCAAGAGCCTATGCCAAACGGTTTATCATTTTAAGTGTGGTGATGGGAGTGATTGGAGGAGGATTGATCTTAATTGCATCTCCAGTTGTAATTTCTTTCTTATCCTTAAGTGCAACTGCAAGATACTATCTGAAAATGATGTTTTATGTGATGTCTTATTTTGTGATCGCGCAGGCATTTAATACAACAATGGTCGTTGGAATCTTCCGATCTGGCGGCGATACGAAGTTTGGCTTGATCATGGATGTATCAACGATGTGGGGATGTTCGATTTTATTAGGAGCATTGGCTGCATTTGTATTACATTGGAGTGTGCCGGCAGTTTATGTATTATTGATGAGTGATGAATTGATCAAAGTACCGATCACATTGATCAGATATCGCAGTTTCAAGTGGTTAAAAGATGTAACAAGAGATAATGTTTAAGAGAGATCATGAACATTTACGGGAGGATAAGGTCTATGGAGACAGAAGTGAAATTAACAAAACTCGCCCAGTGTGCAGGATGTGGGGCAAAAGTTGGAGCTGGAACTTTAGCAAAATTATTAGACGGAATTCCAACAAGATCAGATGAACGGTTATTAGTTGGTTTTGATAAAAGTGATGATGCGTCTGTCTATAAAATTGATGAAAATACAGCACTTGTTCAGACATTGGATTTCTTCCCGCCGATCGTTGACGATCCGGAAATGTTCGGAGAGATTGCAGCAGTGAATGCGATCAGTGATATTTATGCGATGGGAGCAGATCCAAAGCTTGCCTTAAATATCATGTGTGTCACAAAAGATATGCCAAAAGAAAGCATTCAGGCAATTTTACGAGGTGGTTATAAAAAAGCATATGAAGCAGGAGTGATCATCACAGGTGGACATACGATTCACGATCAAGAGCCCAAATATGGTTTATCTGTTTCTGGATTTGTACATCCTCAAAAATTTTTGACAAACAGCGGGGCAAGACCTGGAGATATTTTAATTTTGACCAAACCGTTAGGAGTTGGAATTTTAACAACATCAGCAAAGGCTGAATTTATCGATCAAAAAGTAATGGATAAGATTTATGATCAGATGAGACAGCTCAATAAATATGCCAGAGATATTATGGTAAAATATGAAGTGCACAGTTGTACGGATGTTACTGGGTTTGGATTACTTGGACATGGTTATGAGATGGCACAGGGCAGTGATGTAACGATTCATTTTATGACAGAAGAGATTCCATATCACAAAGAAGCTCTTTCTATGGCAGACCTTGGAATGATCCCGGAAGGTGCTTATAGAAATCGTAAATATGCAAGTGAAGGTGTTTCAAAAACGAAAAAAATAAATAGAGCATTGGAAGATATTTTATATGATCCACAGACATCTGGAGGATTGATGATCGCAGTTAGCGAAAATGATGCAAAAAATTTATTAGAGGATTTACAAAATACAATCCCATGTGCTAAAATAATTGGGTACATAGAAGAAAAAGAAGAAAAATCAATCATATTAGAATAGAAGAACGAACAGACAGGAAGAATGTTAAAACATGGTTTTTCCTGTCTGATTTTAGGCAGGCGTTATTCTTGGTTGAGAATAACGATAGGAGAAAGAGATGAAAGATCAATTTCAAAGAACCATTGATTATGCAAGAATATCGATCACGGATCGTTGCAATTTATATTGTACCTATTGCCGCCCTGATCATGAAGAAATGTTGTCACATGGGGAGATTTTAAGATATGAGGAGATCCTAAGAGTATGTAAGATTCTTACAACGCTTGGAATTGACAAATTTAAGATCACAGGTGGCGAACCGTTGGTACGAAAAGGTTGTTCAGATTTTATCCGTGAATTAAAGAAAACGGATGGAGTTAACAAAGTTACGTTAACAACCAATGGAATCTTATTATCAAAAGATTTAGTGAAATTAGCAGAGGCAGGAGTGGATGGGATCAATATAAGTCTTGATTTTATGGATCAGGAGAAATATAAAAAGATCACAGGATTCGATGGATACAAACAGGTCATATCAGTAATTAATAAAGCGGTCAATATAGGATTGAATATAAAGATAAATGTTGTGTTGACAGAACGGACGACGATGGAGGATATTCAAAAATTTATAGACTATATGAAAGATCATAAAATCTGTATACGATTTATTGAACAAATGCCGCTTGGAAATAAGAAGACAACGATAGCATTAACAAGAAATGAAATCAGAAAGAACCTAAAAGATCAAGGGATCAGATTTCACAAAACCGAACAAAGAATGGGAAATGGGCCAGCAGTTTATGAAACAATGGAAGGATATAAGGGAATGATCGGATGGATCGAGGCATTGCATGGAAAATTTTGTGATACATGCAACCGTATTCGTTTGACTTCTATCGGTGGGATCAAACCATGTCTTTATTATGAAGAAGCAGGAAATTTAAGAAATCTGTTAAGAAAGGCTGAAACGTCAGACGAAGAGATCAAACAGGTTTTAAAAGAAATCATTTATAAAAAACCACAGGCACATCATTTTGAAGAAATGCCGTCAAACAGCAAGATGTATACAATTGGAGGATAAGATAAATGGGAGAATTTTCACATTTTGACCAGCATGGGAATGCGGTCATGGTCGATGTGACGAAGAAAAAAGAAACAACAAGAACAGCGATCGCACAAGGAAAGATCAAAGTTAATGATGAGATTTTTGAAAAAGTCAAAGAAGGAAGTATGGCAAAAGGAGATGTCTTAGGAACTGCAAGGATCGCAGGGATCATGGCGGCAAAGAAGACATTTGAACTGATCCCGATGTGTCATCTTCTGATGCTTACAAAGTGTAAAGTTGATTTTGAAATGCTAGAAGAAACCAAAGAGATCAAAGCAGTCTGTCTTGTCAAAACAACAGGGAAAACAGGCGTTGAGATGGAGGCACTGACAGGAGTACAGATTGCTTTATTAACGATTTATGATATGTGCAAGGCAATTGACAAACATATGGTTATGTCAGAGATACATTTAGTAGAGAAAACAGGTGGAAAGAGTGGTGATTTTGTATGGAAGGAATCATAAAAGCAGTCTGTATCAGTGAAAAACGAGGAACCGTGAAGAAAAATATCAACGAAGTCAATGTGATCAAAGACTTTGGATTAGAAGGAGATGCCCATGCAGGAAAATGGCATCGTCAGGTTAGTTTTTTGAGCGCGGATATTGTGGATGAATTCAATGAAAAAGGTGCTTCCGTGATCGAGGGTGATTTTGGGGAAAATATTCTTGCTTACGGCATTGATTTTAAGAAACTTCCAGTTGGAACAAAACTGATCTGTAATGATGCAAAGTTTGAGATCACTCAGATTGGGAAAGAATGCCATAGTCATTGTGAGATATATAAACGTGTTGGGGACTGTATCATGCCAAGAGAAGGTATCTTTGCAAAAGTATTAGAAAGCGGAACGATCAAAGTCGGAGATAAGATTGAGGTCATTTACCCAGAGAAAGATATGCCATACATGGCAGCAGTCATGACATTGAGTGATAAAGGCTCCAGAGGAGAACGAGTGGATACAAGTGGTCCAAGAGCAGCAGAAATCTTAAAAGAACATGGATTTAAGATCGTAGAAGAAATCCTTCTTCCGGATGAAGAAGCTCAGATCAAAAAACATCTGATCCGTTTAAGCGACAGCCGACAGGTTGATTTAATTATTACAACCGGTGGGACGGGGCTTTCTCCAAGAGATCGTACACCAGAAGCAACTTTAGCTGTTGCAGACCGCAATGTGCCGGGAATCTCAGAAGCGGTCAGAGCAGGTTCTATGACGATCACAAAACGAGCCATGTTATCAAGAGGTGTCAGTGTAATAAGAAAGAAAACATTGATCATTAATCTTCCTGGAAGCAAAAAGGCAGTGGAAGAGAGTCTTTCTTTTATCATTGATCAGCTGCCACATGGATTAGATACTTTAAGGGAAAACACAGAAGATTGCGGAAGAAACTAAGAGAGGAGACAATGTATGGATATATCACCGATCATCATATCGATGAAAACGGCAACGATCGCGATTTTATTTACCTTTATTTTAGGACTATTAGCAGCAAGATGGATCTTATATCGTAAATCAGACGCAACAAGAATCTTCTGGGATGGGATCTTTACGATGCCATTAGTATTACCACCAACTGTTGCAGGGTTTTTCTTGCTTGTATTTTTCGGATCATATGGACCAGTAGGAAAATTATTTGAAAATTATCTTGGGATCAAGATTGCATTTTCATGGGGCGCAACGATCCTTGCGGCAGTTGTGATGTCATTTCCATTGATGTACCGTTCTGCAAGAGGTGCTCTGGAACAGATTGATGAAGATCTGATCTTTGCGGCAAGAACACTTGGAATGAGTGAGTGGAGCATTTTCTTTCGAGTTATGATCCCAAATGCATTGCCAGGGATCATTTCTGGTGGAGTGCTTGCATTTGCCAGAGGACTTGGTGAATTCGGAGCAACAGCAATGATCGCTGGAAATATTCCGGGAAGAACAAGAACTCTGCCACTTGCAGTATACTCTGAAGTTGCAGCGGGAAATATGGATGCAGCATATCAGTATGTACTTGTGATCGTGATCATTTGTTTTGCAATCGTAGCAGCCATGAATATTTACCTGATCATGGAAAAGAAGAAACAGGAAGCGTAAGGAGAGATGTATGAGTCTTGAAGTAAAGATCAAAAAGAAACTAAAAGAATTTATATTAGAGTCAGAACTCAATGTAGAAACAGGTTGTACAGGGCTTATGGGACCTTCTGGAAGTGGAAAAAGCATTACTTTAAAATGTATCGCAGGTGTGGAAACTGCAGATAGTGGGAGAATTGTACTAGATGGGAAAATACTTTATGATTCCGAGAAAAAGATCGATCTGCCACCACAAAAACGAAAGATTGGATATTTATTTCAGGGATATGCACTGTTTCCTAATATGACGATTGAAGAGAATATCAAAATAGGATTAAGAACAAAAGGATTTCCGAAGGATGAAATCGAACAAAAGACAAATGATATGATGAAACGATTTCATATCGAAGAATTAGCAAAAAGATATCCAAGACAGATTTCAGGAGGGCAAAAACAGCGAACAGCGTTAGCAAGGATGCTTGTGTGTGAACCGGAAGTCATCTTGATGGATGAGCCATTTTCAGCGTTGGATGAATACTTAAGAGAACAGATGCAAGATGAATTATCCAATATGCTGGCAATGTTGGATAAACCAGCGATCTTGGTCAGCCACAGCAGTAAGGAAGTAGAAAATCTATGTGACAAAAAATACCATATTCAAAGAGGTCATATGGAAAAAGCCACATTACTATGAAATTTTACATAACATTTTTAAGAAAGTGAGGAAGTTGCAAATGAAAAAGAAATTTTTAGCAGTGTTATTAGCAGGAGCTATGGTTCTTGGGGTAACAGCATGTGGAAGCAGTAAGGACAGCTCTAAATCCACAACAGAGGCAGTAAAGAAAGAAGAAACAACAACCATCACACTTGCAGCTGCAGCTAGTCTTGAAAAATGCTACACAGAGAAATTAATTCCAATGTTTGAAAAAGAAAATAAAGGAACTAAAGTAGAAGGAAGTTATGATAGTTCAGGAAAATTACAGAGCCAGATTGAAAATGGAATGGCAGCGGATGTATTTATGTCAGCAGCAACCGAACAGATGAACAATCTTGTCAAAGAAAAATACATCAGCAAAGGGGATGTTGTAGAATTATTAGAAAACAAAGTTGTACTGATCGCTCCTAAAAAAGGTGATGCAAAAGTTTCATCCTTTAAAGATATCACAAAAGCTGATACAATAGCATTAGGAGATCCTAAGAGCGTTCCAGCTGGACAGTATGCACAGGAAATCTTTACAAACTTAAAGAACTGGAATGATGTGAAGAAAAAAGCAAGCTTTGGAACAAATGTAACAGAAGTTTTAAATTGGGTAGCAAAAGGAAGTGCTTCTTGCGGTGTTGTATATGCAACAGATGCAGCAAGTAACAAGGATGTAAAAGTTCTTGCAGAAGCACCAGCAGATGCTTTAAAAACGCCAGTTATTTATCCAGTTGCAGCATTAAAGGAAAGTAAAAATAAAGATGCAGCTGATAAATTCGTAAAATTCTTACAGAGTGAAAAAGCATTAAAAGTCTTCAGATCTTATGGATTTACAATTAATAAATAAGAAGTAGAAGGTGAAAAACAATGAAATTAGTGGATACAAAAGATGCTGTAGGAACTGTGCTATGTCATGATATCACACAGATCATCAAAGGTGTTACAAAAGACGCAAGATTCAGGAAAGGTCATGTAGTCAAAGAAGAAGATATCCCAGTGTTGTTATCCCTTGGAAAAGATCATTTATACGTCTGGGAAGCCGGAGACGATATGCTTCATGAAAATGATGCAGCAAGGATCCTTTGTGATCTGTGCAAGAATGAAGGAATGAAAGAGTCAGAAGTTAAGGAAGGTAAGATTGAATTATCTGCCGAATATGACGGACTCTTAAAGATCGACAAAGAAAAACTATTTACCGTCAATTCTTTCGGACAGATGATGATCGCGACAAGATCTGGAAATACTCCAGTCAAAGCAGGGGACAAACTAGCAGGTACGAGAATCATTCCACTGGTCATTGAAAAAGATAAGATGCAGGAAGTCAAAGACAGGGTTGGGGATACACCAATCCTGTCTCTTCTGCCTTATAAGAAGAAAAAAGCCGTGATCTTAGCTACAGGAAATGAAGTGTATTATCATAGAATTGAGGATACATTTACTCCAGTTGTGGCAGAAAAGATCAAAGAATACGGTGCAGAAGTGACCAGTACAAAACAGTTGCCAGATGACAATGAACTTTTAACAAAAACAATCTTAGAAGCTATCGAAAATGGGGCAGAAATGGTATTATGCACAGGAGGAATGAGTGTTGATCCAGATGACAAGACACCACTTGCGATCAAGAATACAGGAGCCGATATCATATCTTATGGAGCACCGGTTTTGCCAGGAGCAATGTTTTTACTTGCATATTATAAAAAAGGAGATCAGATAATTCCGATCATGGGACTTCCAGGATGTGTTATGTATTCAAAGAGAACTGTTTTTGATCTTATTCTGCCAAGGATCATGGCAGATGATAAAGTAAGTGCAGAAGAACTTGCACACCTTGGAGAAGGCGGATTATGTCTTGGATGTAAAGTTTGTACTTATCCAAACTGTGGATTCGGAAAAGGGTGGTAGACATGAAATCATATTTACCAAAACGTTTTGATTTTAGGGTCAGAGTTTTTATGGAAGAACCAGATTTTGGAAAAGGAGTTGCACAGTTATTATCATTAACAAGAGAGAAAGGTTCTTTATCTGCTGCATATAAATCCATGGGAATGGCTGCAAGCAAAGCATGGAAGATCTTAAATCGTGCGGAAGCAGACCTTGGAGTCAAATTAGTAGAACGAAAATCCGGCGGAAAGCAAGGGGGAGGTTCACACCTTACACCAGAAGGCGAAGATATTCTGAATCGTTATGAAAACTTTCAGAAAGAAGTTGCTGAAGCAGTAAAACGTTCTTTTATAAAAAACTTTGGAAATTCAGGAGAATCATAAAATATCATGAGAAAAAAAGAATTAAAAACAGTGATCACATTTGAGACAACAACACAGGCGATCGGTATGGAAAGTGCCTGCAAAAAACATCAGATCGCAGGAAGATTGATCCCAGTACCAAAAGAGATCACAGCAGGATGTGGAATGGCATGGATGACCCCTTTAGAAAATGAAGCATCTGTGGTACAATTTATGTCAGAATATGAAATCATCCCACAAGGGGTATTTCAGGTAGAAATTTAAATTGGAGGTTAAGTATGAAACAGATTGATGAAAGAGGGAATGCTTGTCCGATTCCGGTTGTACACACAAAGAAAGCATTAGAATCAATGGATGGAGAGACAAAATTAATCGTTCTGGTAGATAATGAACCAGCTGTCCAGAATGTTACAAGATTTGCAGAAGGTAAAAACTGCGAAGTTAAAAGCGAGAAGATCTCAGACAATGAATTTAAGATTGAGATCATGGCAGAGAATTATACACCGGCAGATGAGGAAGAAGAGATTGTCTGTGCACCATCTGCAAAGGATGATTTTATCATCGCTGTATCATCCAACGAGATGGGACAAGGAGAGAAAGCTCTTGGTCAGACATTGATCAAAGCGTTTTTATTTGCAGTAACAAAACAGGATAAACTTCCATCAAAGGTATTATTTTATAATTCAGGAGCATATCTTACATGCGAAGATTCTGATTCTTTAGAAGATTTAAAAACATTAGAAGCAGAAGGGGTCGAAATATATACTTGCGGAACATGCTTAAATTTCTATGATATTACAGATAAATTAGCGGTTGGTTCCATCACAAATATGTATGATATCGTAGAAATGATGGAAAAAGCAGGAAAAGTGATCAAACCTTGAGGAATATCTATGAAAGATTTAATCATTGTAAGAGGCGGTGGAGATATCGCCACAGGTACAATTTATAAATTGGTAAAAAGTGGTTTTCATGTATTGATCTTAGAAATTGCACATCCATCTGCAATTCGTAGAAATGTTGCATTTTCAGAAGCAGTTTATGAAGAAAAGTGGCAGGTTGAGGATATGACCTGCCATCTTGCACATGATATCAAAGAAGCAGAACAGATCATGAAAGCAGGGAATCCGGCATTAATGATCGATCCAAATGGAGAGATGATCAAACAGTTGCATCCGATCGCAGTTGTTGATGCCATTCTTGCGAAGAAAAATCTCGGTACAACAAGAGATATGGCACCGATCACGATCGCTTTAGGACCTGGATTTACAGCAGGGGAAGATGTCGATGTTGTGATCGAGACGATGCGTGGACACAGGCTTGGAAGGATCATCAAAGAAGGCAGTGCGATCCCGAACACAGGAATTCCAGGAGTGATCAAAGGCTTTGGAAAAGAACGAGTGATCCATTCCCCAGCTAAAGGGATCTTAAGAAATATCTGTCATATCACAGATATGGTAAGCAAAGGCCAGTTATTAGCAAAGATAGAAACACCAGAAGGTACGATTGTTGATGTACCTGCAAGTATGGATGGATTACTGAGAGGTTTAATTCGTGATGGATATCCGGTGACAAAAGGATTTAAGATCGCAGATATCGATCCGAGAGCTGAAGAATACGATAACTGCTTTACAATTTCAGATAAAGCCAGATGCATTGCAGGTGGTGTTTTGGAAGCATTATTATATTTGAAAAATGATCTTTCTGATCAGCAGGAAGAACTGAATGTTCCTATATGTACCCATGAGAAACAAAAGGTAGAAACAATTTATGCAGATTATGCAGCAACGCATATCACGAAACCAGAGTGTGTCAAGGATGCAGTTATGAACGCATTGGCACTTGGCAACAGCGGAAGAGGTGTCAACGAAAGTTCTCTGGATGCTGCAAGAAAGATTTACGAAGTTCGTACGAAATTAGATCAGTTTTTTGACGGCTATGGAGCAGAACAAGTTGTATTTACCAGTGGAATTACAGAAAGCTTAAATACAGTGATCAAAGGAAGCTTAAATCATGGTGATCATGTGATCACAACGTTTATGGAGCACAACAGCGTTCTTCGTCCATTATATGAGATGGAACGACAAGGAGTTTGCTTAACGATCACTTCACCAGATGTGGGGGATATCAAACAGGCAATCACAAAAGATACCAAGATGATCGTGATGACGCATGCATCCAATGTGACAGGTGAAATGTTTGATATTCAAAGTGTTGGAAAACTTTGTAGAGAAAAAGGAATTTTATTTGTCGTTGATACCGCTCAAAGTGCTGGAGTGATCCCAATCTCCATGAAGGAAGATAATATCGATATATTATGTTTTACCGGACATAAAGGCTTGATGGGACCGCAGGGTATCGGGGGGATCTGTATTAGAAAAGGTGTAGAAATCCGTCCGTTAAAAACAGGTGGAACAGGAATCTTATCATTTTCGAAAACACAGCCAGGAGTGCTGCCACAGGCATTGGAAGCAGGAACATTAAATGGGATCGGAATCGTAGGACTTGGGGCAGCGATTGATTTTATCAATACATATGGAATTGATAAGATACGTGAACAGGAAATGAATCTTATTGAAATATTTTATAAAAAAATTCAGAAGATCCAAGGAATTAAAATTTATCATGAAAATCAATTGGATCTGACAAAACAAACCGCCATTTGTTCGATCAATCTGGAAGAATATGATTCTGGAAGTGTCAGTGATGAATTAATGGAACGTTTCCAGATACAGACAAGGTCAGGTGCTCATTGTGCACCATTGGTACATGAACATTTCGGTACGATAGAGCAGGGAATGGTAAGATTCAGTTTTGGACATGAGACAACGATGGAAGAAATCAACCAGATAATAAATGCAGTTAAGATTCTTGCAGAAGAATAAAGAGGAAAAAGATATGATCATTGCAGTTGCAGGTTCCGGTGGAAAAACAACGAGAGTTCATAAGTTAGCACAGTATTATAGAAGTCTTGGAAAGAAAGTCTTTGTCACAACGACAACTCATATGAAAAAGGAATCCGATACCGTGATCCCTGAAAATATAGAAGATATTCGAAAGCAATTAAATGAAACCGGATATTGTATGGCGGGAATGCCTGCGACGCCAGAAAATGCATTAGTACAAAAGATCGGACCATTACCAGAAGATTTCTATGAAACTGCAGTAAAAGAAGCAGATATCACGCTGATAGAAGCCGATGGTTCCAGGGGAATGCCGGCAAAGATTCCAGCGGATTATGAACCAGTGATCCCTGAAAATATCGATGAGATTCATATTGTGATCGGAATGTCAGCACTTGGGAAACCAGCCAGCAAGGTTGTTCACAGACTTTCATTAGCGGATAAGGATTTAGAGATTAAAGAAGATACGATCCTTACACCGTTGCATTTACAAAAATTACTGAAGAAAGGATATCTAGGACCATTGAGAGAGCAATATAAAGATGCAAAAATCAAAGTATATCCAGGACAGGCAGATACACTATATCAAAGAGTGATCGCTCGATTCTTACAGGAAGAAAAAGATGTCGCACAGATCAAGGACGATTGGTTTAAGATTCAGCCGAAATTAGTTATCTTCGGGGCTGGACATGTAGCGATCCAGTTACTCCGGATTGCGAAATTTTTAGATTTCTACACGATTATGATCGATGACAGAGAGGAATTTGCAGATCCAGAGAAACTATCACAAGCAGATGAAGTTTACTGCAGAGATTTTCATGATATAGAAGATATTTTGCCAGAACAAGATAACGCATTTTATGTGGTTGTTACACGTGGACATGCAAATGACAGATTATGTGCAGAAACGGTATTACGAAGACCATATCTCTATCTTGGAATGATCGGAAGCAAAGGAAAAGTTGCAAAAACCTTCGAGATAATGAAAGAAGAAGGATACAGTGAAGAACAGATCAGTACGATCCATGCACCAATCGGATTAAAGATCGGTGCAAGAACGCCAGAAGAGATTGCAATCAGTATCGCAGCAGAGATGATCGCAATCAAAAATCACGAAACAGAAAGTACGATGAGTAAAGAACTTTTTGAGACAAAAGAATCAGGAGTGCTGTGCATTATCACAAAGAAATCCGGTTCATCTCCACGAGGTGTTGGAAGTATGATGCTTGTCACAAAAGATGGAATTATTGGAAGTATTGGTGGAGGAAACTTAGAAAAAACTGTTATGGAAGAAGCACCATCGATGAAAGAAATCACAAGGAAAAAATATGATTTATCGAATGCACAGAGTGCAACACTTGGCATGATCTGTGGTGGTAAAAATGAAATATTATATGTTCCAGTATAAAAAGACAGAAAAAACAACACAGGAGTAGAAAATGGGAAAATACAATTTTGACGAAGTAATCGACAGACATGGAACAGATTGTTTGAAGTACGATTTTGGAATGAAGAGAAAAGGAAGAGATGACCTGCTTCCTCTTTGGGTAGCAGATATGGATTTTCGTCTGCCAGATGAGATTCTTGATGAATTTCATAAAAGAATTGATCATGGGATTTTTGGATATACGGATCCCTTAGATGAATATTTTGATGCAATGAACCACTGGTTTTCAACAAGATACGGATATACGATCAAACCAGAATGGGTAACACTTGGAGCAGGAATCGTTTATGCACTTGGAACAAGTGTTAAGGCATTTACCGAAGAAGGAGATGCCATGATGGTTATGCAGCCAGTGTACTATCCATTTAGTGAAGTTATCAAAAATGATGGAAGAAAACTGGTAAACTGTCAGCTTCGTTATGAAAACAATCGTTATTCCATTGATTTTGAAAAAATGGAACAAATGATCAAAGAAGAAAATGTAAAAGCACTGATCTTCTGCAACCCACACAATCCAGTAGGAAGAGTCTGGACAAGAGAAGAAATGGAAAAAGTCGCAGAAATCTGTTTAAAATACAACGTAATCTGGATGGTTGATGAGATGCATTGTGATTTTATTTTTCCAGGACATGAGTTTACAAGCTGTATGAATCTGGATAAAAAATTTCATGAGATCATTGCACTTTACAGCTCGCCAGGAAAGACATTTAATGTTGCAGGATTACAGCCAGCAAATATCATTATTCCAAACGAAGAATTAAGAAAAAAATATCAATGGGCTAATACACAGGCAGCTTACAGTCAGGGAAGCTTAATGGGACAGCTTGCTGTGAAAGTATGTTACACAAAAGGTGCAGACTGGGTAGATGAGCTGGTAGAATATATCTATGAAAACGTAAAGTATATGAGCCGATATGTAAAAGAGAACTTTCCAAAAGCAAAGATGGTAGAACCAGAAGGGACTTATTTAGTATGGGTTGATTTCTCAGGATATGGATTCAGCAATGAAGAATTAGAACATTTAATGTTAGAAGAAGCAAAATTGTGGCTGGATTCTGGAATCATCTTTGGACCAGAGACAGCACAGTTTGAGCGTTTCAACGTTGCGTGTCCACGAGTGATGGTTGAGCAGGCACTGACACAGTTAAAAAATGCACTGGATAAGCATCTGGCAGAGAAATAAGACAGATTTATCTGGATATATATTAAGATTGAGAGGAAAAGAAATGGAGAAACAAAAGAAAAATCTAGGATCTGTGGCCTTTCTTCCACTGATCGTATTTCTAGTATGTTATGTAGGATGTGGAATTACATTTACCTTGATGGGAGCAGACGACCCATTTGGAAAATTTCCACATCATGTCGCACTTTTGGCAGGATGTGCGGTAGCACTTCTTTTAAACAGAAGTATGGATGTAAAAGATAAATTAAACATTATGACGACAAACATGGGAAATTCTGGAGTTATGATGATCGTTTTGATCTATCTGATGGCAGGGGGATTTCAGGGAGCAGCAGCGGCAATGGGAGGAAAAGATTCTGTTGTTAATCTATGTCTTCATGTGATTCCAGTAACATTTTTGATTCCAGGTGTATTTTTAATGTGCTGTTTTATTTCTACATCGATAGGAACATCCATGGGAACCATTGCAGCAATGGCACCAATCGCGATCAATGTGGCACAGGGAGCACACTTAAATGTTGCGATTGTTGGAGCAGCAGTGATCGGAGGTTCTTATTTTGGAGATAACCTTTCCATGATTTCTGATACAACGATCTCAGCAGCAGAAGGATGCGGTTCTGAGATGAAAGATAAGTTTAAGATGAACTTCTTTATCGCATTACCGGCTGCGATCGTGGCAATGATCCTTTATTCAGTGGTCGGAGGTACTGGAAGTGGAGCAATCAAGGCAGGAAGTTACAATATCATTGAAGTCCTTCCATATCTTATCGTTCTTGGAGCAGCATTGATGGGGATTAACGTTGCAGTTGTACTTTTTGTAGGAATCCTCTCTGCAGGTATTATCGGACTTTGTGTGGGAAGTTGTGGATTCTTTGACTGGATTCAGGCAATTGGAAATGGTATGAGTGATATGTTTAGTATCAGTATGGTTGCGATCTTGGTATCTGGAATCATTGGTATTGTTCGCGAATATGGCGGAGTTGAGTGGCTGGTAGGAGCGATTAGTGGCAAGATCAAGAATAGACGTGGTGCAGAATATGGAATCGGGCTGATGTCAGGAATTCTTTCTGCAGCAATGGTAAATAACACGATTGCTATTATTGTTACTTGTCCGATTGCAAAAGAAATCGGTGAAAAATACAAGATTGCACCAAAGAGACTTGCCAGTCTGGTAGATATCTTTGCCTGTGCATTTATCTCATTGATGCCACATGATGGAGGTATGTTAATGATCACGGCACTCGCAGATGTGTCACCACTTAATGTGTTAAAATATTCATTTTATATGTTTGGATTGATCATTGCTACTTGTGTGACGATACAGTTTGGATTGATGGATGAGAAGAATTAAGTTGAAAATACGGTAATTCATCAAGTATAAATAGAGATGGGAGTACGAAAAATGAATTTCCATCTCTATTTTTGTGTTTATTTATACCCGAAGGAACGTTGGTTAAAATTAGATTGTTTTAAATGGAAATGGTGTTGATTATGTGATTTTGGGACTTGAAAATCAATCTAAGATACATTATGCGATGCCATTAAGGCATATGATAGGAGATGCTTTCAGTTATTTGAAGGAATATAAGGAACTGGAAGCCAAGAATAAAAAATATAAGAATTATAAGACAAAACATGAATTCTTATCAAAATTTCAAAAGACAGATCGGTTGCATCCGATTGTTACGATTTGTATATATTATGGGGAGGATTCATTGAAATTAGAACAGGAAGGAGTTGAGTTGAATATGTGCAAGGCCTTAGAAGAATTAGAAGAAAGAGGAAGAGAGAAAGGAAGGATAGAAGGAAGAGTAGAGGGTGCAATTAAAATTTATAAGAAGATGGAAGCATCAAGAGAAGATACAATAAAAAATATCATGGAGGACTTTTCTTTGGATAAAGAAGTTGCTGATAAATATGTAGAAGAATATTATTAAATTATATAAAATTTAAACATAAAAATGGAGTTATTGCGTTATCTATAGTTCTTTTTGAACTTTTATTATGATAATGCAATAACTCTATTTTTTATTTATTTTAAAACAAACACCATATAACAGTTGACAACAGTTCGATACTGTTATACACTGTTTATAAGTAAAGGAGGATGATACAAAATGAAGATCATAATCAACACATCATCCATGGTTCCAATCTATGAGCAGATCATAGACCAGATCAAAACAATGATTCGAAAGCAAGAATTAAAGCAGAATGACCAGCTGCCATCTGTTCGGGCATTGTCAAAGGAATTAAAGATCAGTGCTTTAACGGTAAAGAAAGCTTACGATGAACTGGAAAGAGAAGGCTTTACAGTAACGATTCATGGAAAAGGCAGCTATGTGACAGCGGCGAACACGGAGTTGATGATGGAAGAGCAAAAGAAGGAAGTAGAACAGGACTTAGAACAAGCAATTCTAAAAGGAAGGCGTTTTGGCATCAGTGATGAAGATATCAAAACCTTGTTTGAGTTAATATTGGAGGGATAAGGTATGTTAAAAATTGATAAATTAAAGAAACAATATAAGAATTTCACCCTCAACTGTTCCATGGAAGTAAAAGAGGGGATGATCACTGGGTTTGTAGGTCCGAATGGATCTGGAAAAAGCACAACTTTAAAGGCAGTGCTTGGATTGATTTACATAGATGGAGGAGATATTCAGATTTTTGGAAGGAATGTCAAGGATATAAAACCAGAGGATAAGGAACAGATCGGTGTCGTACTTTCTGATTCTGGTTTTAGCAGATATCTTACAGTAAAAGACATCAAGGATATTCTAAAAAATACATATGAAGCATTTGATGAACAGTTATTTACAAACTATATAGAGAAATATCAGTTGCCAACAGACAAAAAACTAGAACAGTTTTCTGTTGGAATGAAAGCAAAATTAAAGTTAATTACAGCAATCTGCCACAAAGCAAAACTATTAATCTTAGATGAACCAACGGCAGGGCTTGATGTCATGGCAAGGAATGAGATGCTTGATATGTTAAGAGATTATATGGAAGAAGATGAAGAACGTTCGATTCTTGTAAGTTCTCATATATCAACAGATCTTGAAACCTTATGTGATAATATTTATATGATCAATGAAGGAAATATCATCTTGCACGAAGAAACAGACCGGTTATTAAGTAATTATGCGATCTTAAAGGTTGATGAAGAACAGTCAAAAACACTAGATCCACAATATATAATAAAAATGAAGAAAGAATCCTATGGATATGCATGTCTTACAGATCAGAAACAATTTTATCTGGAGAATTATCCAAAGATCGTGGTAGAAAAAGGAACGATCGATCAGATCATTACATTAATGATACAGGGGGTGTAGAAGATGAAAGGATTATGGACAAAAGACATCAGATTAATCTCATCACAACAAAAAAATCTGGCAGTGATCTGGCTAGTTGCAGCAGGAATCTTAATCGCTACGGATCAAATATCATTTGCAATTAGCTATACGTCTGTGATTACAATCATGACAGCAATCAGTACGATCAGTTACGATACATTTGATAATGGCAATGCGTTTTTATTTACGCTTCCATTTAGCAGAAAAGAATATACAAGAGAAAAATATCTGTTTAGCCTCTTTTGGGGAATGATAACAGTCATTGGAGGTATATTGTTAGTAGTCATCGTTACAGCAGCAAAAGGTACATTGTTAATGAGGTCAGAAGAAATTGTGATGACAGTCTTACTCAATATTCCAATGCTATTGATTTTTCAATCAATGGCCCTTCCTTTTCTATTAAAATATGAAGCAGAGAAGGGAAGAATCGCGTTAGCAGCTATGATCGGAGGGATTGTTTTTGTTGTTATCTTCTTTTTCAAAATGTTTGAAACGGCAGGGATTGAGCTGATTGACATCGTGATGAATCAAATGTATTTAAAAAATATTACACTATGGGCTTCTATCTATATAATTTCCATTGTCATTTGGTTCCTGTCATTGAAAATAGCTGAAGGAATTATGTTAAAAAAAGAATTTTAATTTATTAGAAAAATGAATAATATAAACAAAAGTAGTTGTATGAAACAAAAATGTTTGGTATAACTACTTTTTTTCGTTTCTCCCTCATATGAGGGAGAACAATTCCAGGAATCAGACTATAGTAAAGTTATCAAAAGGATAGCGGATATGAAAGGAAGGAGCAGCAGTAAAATGAAAGTATTTGAACCGTTTAAAATCAATCAGATGGAGCTTAAAAACAGTATGGTCGTATCAGCAATGGTAACAAACTATTGTTCTGAGGATGGAATGGCAACAGAGAAATTTATTGCCTATCATGAACATAAAGCAAAAGGTGGATGGGGACTGATCATCACAGAAGATTATGCAGTGACACCAACTGCAGGTGGATTTAAAAAGCTTCCTGGATTATGGGAAGATGGACAGATTGAAAGCCATAAGGAGTTAACAAGAAGAATTCATGAAGCAGGTGGAAAGATCGCAGCACAGATTTATCATGCAGGAAGAGAGACAAGCAGTGCGATCACAGGAGAACAGCCAATCGGACCTTCCGCGTTAAAAGATCCAACAATGCCAGAGACACCAAGAGAAATGACAGTAGAAGAAATTCATGAACTGGTTGAGCAATTCGGAGATTGCGCAAGAAGAGCAAAAGAAGCTGGATTTGATGCAGTTGAAGTTCATGGGGCACATGGATATCTGATTGGAGCATTTGCCTCTCCATTTTCCAATAAGAGAAGTGACGAATACGGAGGAACGATCCGAAACCGTGCAAGATTTGCAATGGAGATCATTGAGAATATTAAGGAAAAATGCGGAAAAGATTATCCAGTTTTATACAGAATGTCAGCGGTTGAATATGTCCCAGGTGGATTAGAAATCGAGGAATCTAAGATACTTGCAAGACTGGTAGAGGAAGCAGGAGCAGATTGTATTCATTGTTCACAGGGTGTTTATGCATCCACATATGTGATCATTCCACCATCTGTTGTTCCAAGAGCAGCATATGTAGAAAATGCAGCAGAGATCAAAAAAGTGGTAGATATTCCAGTGATCGCAGTAGGAAGAATCAATGATGTTGAAATTGCAGAAAGTGTTTTACAAGCAGACAAAGCAGATCTTGTAACAATGGCGAGAGCTTCTCTTATCAAGGAGACAAATTGAAATCATAAATAGTGAAAAACTTTTAGAACATTGTACCCTGGGAATGAGAACAAGCATTTAAAATCTTTATTTTATTATAAAACTAAAGTTAAAATCCAATACTCATGAGCAGTCACTCATACCTACAGCTTATCAATAAACAAAATTTAAATATATAAAAAATAGATTGTTTCCCTTGGACCATATGAGCTCGTCGGCACTTAATGAGCAGTGACGATTCATCGTCGCTGTCGAATTTAGTGTCCGCTACGTGCGAATCTGAACGAGAGTGGGTCCAAGGGAAACAATCTATTTTTTATATATTTCCACAAATTTTATTTATTCATAAGTTTTTATTTATTAGGGATCAATACAATATCTTCCCCAGCTTTTCTTCTCTGATATAACTCAGCAGTTGCTGTAAGTAATACATCAGAAGAAGAGTTTAAGCAAGTTTCAACAGAATCCTGTACTACTCCGATGATGAATCCAACACCAACAACCTGCATGGCAACATCATTTGAGATACCAAATAAAGAACATGCAAGAGGGATCAACAGCAAGGATCCACCAGCAACACCAGAAGCACCACATGCAGAAACAGCAGCTAAGACACTTAAGATGATTGCTGTAGGAATATCAACAGAGATACCCATTGTATGAGCAGCTGCAAGAGACATAACTGTGATCGTGATCGCAGCACCATCCATGTTGATCGTAGAACCAAGAGGGATAGATACAGAATAGTTATCTTCATTTAATCCCAGTTTTTCGCAAAGAGCCATGTTCATAGGAATGTTTGCAGCAGAACTTCTTGTAAAGAATGCTGTTAAACCACTTTCTTTTAAGCATTTTAAGATCAGTGGATATGGGTTTCTGCGAAGCATACTAAATACGATGATTGGGTTTGTTACAAATACAGTAAATAACATACATCCAACTAATAGGGCAAGAAGTTTACCATAATCAGTAAAGATGCTTAATCCATTTGTAGATACAGTGTTATATACAAGTCCAAGAATACCAAATGGAGCACAGTTGATAATCCAGTGTACAGCTTTTGTAACTGCAGCAGAGATATCATGAAGAGCTTTTTTAGTTCCAGGAGTTGCAGCTTTTAATGCAAGTCCAAAAACAACAGCCCATGCAAGGATACCGATGTAATTTGCCTTTACAAGGGAATCAACAGGGTTTGATACGATATTCATTAATAAGTTCTTTAATACTTCTAACACACCCGTTGGAGGAGCGGCTTCAGATGTAGCAGCTTTTCCAAGACGTAATGTGATTGGGAAGAGAAAACTTCCACATACTGCGACAACAGCACCAATAAAAGTTGTTAGCATATAAAGGATGATAACAATACGCATATTTTTTGCACCGTTGCTCTTAGAATTTGCTAAAGAAGCAATGACAAGTACAAATACAAGGATTGGGGCTACAGCACGAAGAGCACCAACAAATAAATCTCCAAGTAGAGCAAGCCCTGTTGCTTTTGGAGCAGCTACACCAAGAATAGCACCGATGATCAGACCGATTAAGATTCTTACGATCAGACTTAAGCTATTCCACTTTTGTAATAAGTTTTTCATTTTAAAAATTCCTTCTTTCATTATTTTTTTATTTTTAAGTGATATTTTGATACTTACATCATATTTTCTTAAAAATAAAGAATCAATCTCATCTATTATATTTACTTTTGTTCCTTAAGTCAATACAAAATGTCTTTTTTACAGAAATGAATGTCTTTCTAGTGCGGACACGCAAAAATCTTTTCACAATGAAATATTGACACTTTACGCATTTGATTTTACAATAAAATATAAAAGTATAGATCATAAGAGAAGACGTACAAAGTCTATACGGAAAGCGGAAAAGGAGAAAATAATGAAACAGGTAATATTAACAGGAGACAGACCAACGGGACGACTGCATGTTGGACATTATGTAGGATCTTTAAAAGAACGAGTGAGACTGCAGAATTCTGGTAAATTCGACGAAATTTATATCATGATCGCTGATGCCCAGGCATTAACAGATAATGCAGAACATCCAGAGAAAGTAAGACAGAACATTATGCAGGTAGCACTTGATTATCTTGCATGTGGGTTAGATCCAGAGAAAGTCAATATCTTTATTCAGTCTATGGTACCAGAACTTACAGAACTGTCTTTCTACTATATGAACTTAGTTACAGTTGCAAGAGTGCAGCGTAACCCAACAGTAAAAGCAGAGATCAAACAGAAGAATTTTGAAGCAAGCATTCCAGTTGGATTTTTCACATATCCGATCAGTCAGGCAGCAGATATCACTGCATTTAGAGCAACGGTCGTACCAGCAGGAGAAGATCAGATGCCAATGGTAGAGCAGTGCAAAGAGATCGTACACAAGTTTAACTCTGTATATGGAGAGACATTAACAGACCCACAGATCGTACTGCCAGACAATCAGGCATGTTTAAGACTTCCAGGAATCGACGGAAAAGCGAAGATGAGTAAATCTCTTGGAAACTGTATTTACTTATCTGATGAACCACAGGATATCAAGAAGAAAGTAATGTCCATGTTTACAGATCCAAATCATTTAAGGGTTGAAGATCCAGGACAGGTAGAAGGTAATCCAGTATTTATCTACTTAGATGCGTTCTGTAAACCAGAATACTTTGAAGAGTTCTGGCCAGAATACAATAACTTAGATGAATTAAAAGCCCATTATCAGCGTGGAGGACTTGGAGATGTCAAAGTGAAGAAGTTCTTAAACAAAGTACTTCAGGCAGAATTAGAACCAATCCGCGAGAGAAGAAAGATGTGGGAAGCAAAACTTCCAGAAGTTGCAGAAATTCTTCAGCAGGGAACAAAAGCTGCAAGGGCAAAAGCACAGGAAACAATGAAAGATGTGCGACATGCGATGAGAATCGATTATTTTAATGAAGAAGGATTATTTTAATTTTTAGATCATATATTTTTAAAGTAAAGCATGACAAAAGGGTCTGCATATCCGTAGGATAGGCAGGCCCTTTTTTAACTTTATATCATAGGAAATTCCGATGGAATGCCACGATATAAAATACAAAAGAACAAGAAAGTTGATGTTACAGAAGGAAATGAAGAAGCATACCCTGTATAAAATGTAATTTGCTTTAATTCCTAGGTACTCCGTTGCTATAACTTAAAACTATGGCAAACCGCTAAATATATATATTTTAAAAGATGATTTTGAAATGATATACTATATACAACTTAAAAAACAAGGCAAAAAGGAGACGACAGAAAATGAGTAAATTACAAGAGCCATTTCGATATGATTATGTAGGAAGCTTTTTAAGAACAGAAGAATTAAAGAAAGCAACAACACAATATAACGAAAACAAAATCACAAAAGAAGTATACGATAACATCGTAAATGAAGAGATCGCAAAATTAGTAGCAAAACAAAAAGAATTAGGATATCATGTGATCACGGACGGAGAATTCAGAAGAACTTACTGGCATTTAGATTTTATGTGGGGATTTGAAGGGGTAGCACATGAACAGACAGGAAGTGGAGTACAGTTCGATGGAGAATTAGCTTCTTTAGAAGACACTTATCTGATAGGAAAGGTCAAAGCGAAAAAGCATCCATTTGTAGAGTATTTCAGATATTTAAAACAGTTTGAAGATGAAAATACAATTGCAAAATATACAATTCCTGCACCAGCACAGATGTTTCAGCAAATGATCGTTCCAACAAACATTGAAACGACAAGAAAATATTATGCGACAAATGAAGAATTGATTCAGGATATTGGTGTTGCATATCAGGATGTGATCAAACAGTTCTATAAGGCAGGATGCCGTAATCTTCAGTTAGATGACTGTACTTGGGGAGCGATCGTGGGAGATGCTGCGAAACAAAGATATAAAGCATTAGGAATTGATCTTGAAGATGTGAAGAAACAGCTGCTTACTGTGAACAACCTTGCATTAGAAGGAAGACCAGAAGATATGGTAATTACATCCCATATCTGTCGTGGAAATTATCATTCTACATTCTTCACAAGTGGTCCATATGATACAGTTGCAGACTATGTATTTGCAAAAGAAAATGTTGATGCACTTTTCCTTGAATATGATGATGAAAGATCTGGAGGATTTGCACCACTTAAGAAAGTATCAGAAGACAAGAAAGTTGTCCTTGGTCTGATCACGACAAAGAAACCAGATCTTGAAGACAAAGAAAAAGTGATCAACAGAATCAGACAGGCAGCAAAATACATTCCTTTGGAAAGACTATGCCTAAGCCCACAGTGTGGATTTGCTTCTTGTGCAATCGGTAATAAATTAACAGAAGAAGAACAGTGGGCAAAACTAAAATTAGTGAAAGAAATTGCTGAGGAAGTCTGGGGAGAATAAGATTAGATCTTAATACTCCACAGAAACCAGAAATAACCCTTGAGGCGGTGCAGTAATCCCTGCATCGCTTCTTTTTGTACTTTCCAGTGCTTTTGTAATATCCTCTGGTTTTATTTTTCCACATCCAACTTCTACTAAAGTTCCAGTAAGAATCCGGACCATGTTATGAAGGAAGCCATTTCCTGTATAAGAGATCTGGATTTCTTTTTTTGTCTTTTTGATCTCGATGTTATAGATAGTACGGACGGTAGATTTCTTCGTTTTCTTAATTGAAGAAAATCCTTTAAAATCATGCGTTCCGATCAGTAATAATGCAGCTTCTTCCATCTTTTTGATATCCAAAGTTTCCGGGAAATACCAAAGGTATTTACGTTCAAAAACATTCGATACACCAGGAATTGCAATTCGGTAAAGATAAGTTTTCTCTTTCGCATTTAAACGACTGTGAAAACGTTCGGAAGCTTCAGAAACTTCCACAATACCGATATCAGATGGAAGATATTTGGTAAGATAGTTTTTGATCTCATTAACAGACATCATACAGTCTGTATGGAAATTGGCAACCTGACCATAAGCATGAACACCAGCATCGGTACGGCCAGATCCATTGATATTGACATTTTCTCCAGTCATCTTTGATAAAACAGACTCTAATTTTCCTTGAATCGTATTCGCATTGGAATCACCGCCAAGCCTCTGCCAGCCCTGATAGCGGGAACCATCATATTCAATTGTTAATCTGATATTACGTTTCATATATGTATAAATCCTTTCATTGTAAAGATATGGTTGTTGTAAAACAAATTTATTATAGCGAATTTCTTAAAAAGTGGCAATAAATAAAAAAGAGAGGCGGTAGTTTACTATATATGGTAAAATTAAGATAAAACGCGGTGAAGGTAGAGAAAGAAAGGATAGGTTATCATGGAAATCAATCAAATGTTAAAAAGACAAGAACATTTTTTTCAAAGTCAGAAGACAAAGAAATACGAATTTCGAAAGAAAGCATTATTGCGCTTGGAATGTGCGATCAAACAACATGAAGAAGATATGGAACATGCATTATATAAAGATTTAGGGAAATCATCTTTTGAGTCCTATATGGCAGAGATTGGCATGGTAAAAAGTGAACTTTCTTATGCAAAGAAGCATCTAAAAAAATGGATGAAAACAGAGCAGGTAAAAACACCGCTTGCCCAGTTTCCATCCCAAAGTTATAAGATCAAAGAACCACTCGGAAAGGTGTTGATCATAGCCCCATGGAATTATCCAATTCTTTTATCCTTACAGCCGCTGATCGGAGCGATCGCAGCAGGAAATTGTTGTGTTTTAAAACCATCTGAACACGCACCACATTGTGCCAGTCTTTTAAAGAAGATGATTGGAGAAGTTTTCCCTTCTCATTACGTTGCTGTGATCAATGGAGGAGTAGAAATCAGTGAAAAACTTCTGGAACAGTCATTTGATCATATTTTCTATACTGGTGGAGAACGAGTTGGAAAGATCGTGATGGAAAAAGCATCGAGACATTTAACACCAGTGACTTTGGAATTAGGTGGAAAAAGTCCATGCATTGTAGAAGAAAGTGCCAATATTAAGTTGGCAGCAAAACGAATTGTTTTTGGAAAATTTTTAAACAGTGGGCAGACCTGTGTTGCTCCAGATTACATTTTCGTAGATAAAAAAGCAGAAAGTGAACTGATCTTCTACTTAAAATACTGGATCAATAAAATGATCGGGGAACATCCTTTGTCGAATAAAGATTATTCATCTATGATAAATCCGAGACATTATCAACGCATTATGGAATTGATGAAACATGAAAAGATCGTTGAAGGCGGTTATGGAGATATAAGACTTCGAAAGATCACCCCAACGATACTTGTGAATGTAAAAGAAGAATCCACGGTGATGCAGGAAGAGATTTTTGGTCCATTACTTCCTATAATGACATATGACAAATTAGAAGATGCAGTTTCGTATATCAGAGATCATAACAAGCCTTTGGCATTGTATTTATTTACAGAAAATGATAAAGTAGAACAAGATGTACTTTCACAGTTGTCTTTTGGCGGTGGCTGTATCAATGATACGATCATCCACCTTGCAACTCCATATCTAGGATTTGGAGGAGTTGGGAATAGCGGAATGGGGTCTTATCATGGGAAGAAAAGTTTTGATACATTTACGCATGAAAAGAGTATCATAAAGAAATCAGATAAGATTGATATTCCAGTTCGTTATATGCCATATAACAAAGCTAAAGAACAATTGATGAAATTTTTTCTAAAATTATAAGATAAAGGAGCAACTTTTATGGAATTTACAAATGTATTACCAGGAGTGAAATTGGTAAAACAAGATGAAGCTGGGAATGAGGAAGAACTTTTTGTTTCACAAAATGATCATGTGATCGTAAAGACATTAAATGGAAGAGAGATCAAAGGTATTTTTATGCAGATTGAATTTGCAAGATGCTTAGAAGAAGATGACATTGTACATGTGCATAAAGACAACGGGGAAAATGAGGGAATCCCATTTGACACGATCGATGATATCATTAAGGGTTAAGAAAGAAATAGAGGATGAATTTATATGGGAAATCCAAATGATACTATATAATCTTCTAGTATATAAAACAAATAAAAAAGAGATGGAATACGAAAACGATTGAATTTCATGGCGGATCAGCGTTTTGCAAAAAATCCGTCATGAAATTCATGTTTCGTATTCCATCTCTTTTTTATTTGTTTTATATACATGAAGGTTATAGAATACCATTAAGATATGTGATAAGAAAACAAAAAAATTAAAGTGTATGATATACGTCACCTTTTAAGGTTTTCCATAAAAACTTTTTATCTTCGTAAATCATATACCCATGTTCGGATCCTTCTTTTGGGATGGACACAGATCCTGGATTTAAATATAAAAAGTTATCATATTCTTCCCAGGCTGGGATATGGGTATGGCCAGTCAACAGAATATCTCCTTTATGTAATTTTGGAGGATTTGCTGGAGAGTTTATGTGCCCGTGGGTTGCGTAGATGGTTTGTCCATCGATGTATAGGATGCAGGATTCGCTTAGAACAGGGAAGTTTAGTACCATCTGGTCGACTTCGGCTTCGCAGTTTCCTCTGACACAGATCAATTGGTCGCTGATAGCGTTTAGCATTTCGATGACTTGTTTTGGTGCGTAATCTTTAGGAAGGTCATTTCTTGGGCCATGATAAAGTAAATCTCCTAAAAGAAGTAGTTTATCAGGCTGTTCTTGTTTATATGCTTCGATTAATTGTTTACAGTAAAAAGCAGATCCGTGAATATCGGATGCGATCATTAATTTCATATGTAAATACCTCAATTCTGTAAAAATACGATAAAATATCTTTATTCCAGTATACCACAAAATATGTTAAAATGGTCGGGATAATAAATTTGAGATGACAATTTTAGAAAGGTTTAAATAATAAAATGAAACGATTAGTATTAGCAGAAAAGCCTTCGGTTGGGCGTGATATTGCGAGAGTTCTTGGTTGTAAGAAGGAAACGCATAGTTATATCGAAGGAAATGATCATATTGTAACGTGGGCATTAGGGCATTTAGTATCTCTGGCGGATCCTGAGCAGTATGGAAAGGAATACAAAGAGTGGAATATGGATGTCCTTCCAATGATGCCAAAACATTGGAAATTAACAGTGTTAAAGAAGACATCCAAACAATTCCAGACAGTAAAGAAATTACTCCTTCGAAATGATATCAAAGATGTGATCATTGCAACCGATGCAGGAAGAGAAGGAGAATTAGTTGCCAGATGGATCTTACAGATGTCTGGAAATAAGAAACCAATCTACCGTTTGTGGATATCTTCGGTAACAGACAAAGCGATCAAAGATGGTTTTGCACATTTAAAACCGGGAAAAGAATATGATGATCTCTTCCGTGCAGCAAGATCAAGAGCTGAAGCAGACTGGTTAGTCGGGATCAATGCGACAAGAGCTTTGACATGTAAATACAATGCTCAGTTATCTTGTGGGCGTGTGCAGACCCCAACTTTGGCAATGATCATGAACCGAGAGCAGGAAATTAAGAGTTTCAAACCGCAGAAATATTACGGTTATAAGATTTTTGCAACAGGAATGAAATTCACATGGGAGAATCAGAAAGGAAATCAGAGAATTTCTGACAAGAAATGGGCAGAGGAACTTGGTAAGAAATTAAGAGGTCATGATCTTGTGATCACGGAGGTTTCAAAAAAAGAGAAAAAGAACTATGCTCCAGAACTTTATGATCTGACAACTTTGCAGAAAGAAGCGAGTAAACGTTATGGCTTTTCACCAAAACAGACATTAAATATCATGCAGAGTCTTTATGAGCATCACAAAGTATTGACATATCCAAGAACAGATTCTAGATATTTGACCAATGACATGACAGACACATTAAAAGACAGGATCAAAGCATGTCAGAATGGATCATATAAAAAGGCAGCAGCAACGTTATTAAGAAAAGAAATCAAAGCAAGCAGCCGTTTTATCAATGATAAAAAAGTATCTGACCATCATGCGATCATTCCAACAGAGCAGTATGCATCCTTGACAAGTTTTAGTTCCGATGAACGAAAGATCTATGATATGGTTGTTGCAAGATTTTTAGCTGTTTTATCAGCACCAGCAATTTCTGAACAACTCTCTGTGAAAGCAAGCATAAATGGAGAACTTTTCCGTGCAAAAGCAGAGAATATCAAACAGCTGGGATGGAGAGAACTCTACGAAGAGGAAACTCAAACAAAAGACACGATCAAAGCAGGAAATATCCCAGTCAAAGGAAAAGAATATCCGGTTGGAACGATTTCCATGACAGAAGGAACAACGAATCCACCAGGGCGTTACACAGAAGGAACATTGATCGATCAGATGGATAAAAAAGGACTTGGAACGGTTGCGACAAGAGCCGATATCATTGATAAGTTATTTAACAGTTATCTTCTTGAGAAAAAAGGAAATGAAATCCATATCACATCCAAAGGAAAACAATTGTTAGAACTTGTTCCAGAAGATCTAAAAAAAGCAGAGTTAACCGCCGACTGGGAGAAGAAACTGACAGCAATCTCTAAAGGAAAACAAAATGATCAGAAATTTATGAGAGAAATCTCAGACTATACACAGGCATTGATCAATGATATTAAAACATCGGATGGTAAATTTAGACATGATAATGTTACAAGACACCGCTGCCCGGAATGTGGAAAATTTTTATTGGAAGTCAATGGAAAACACGGAAAACGTCTAGTATGTCAGGACCGTATCTGTGGATATAAAAAGACGATCTCAAAAGTCACAAACGCCAGATGTCCCGTATGCCACAAGAAGATGGAGATGGTCGGAGAAGGTGAAGGACAGAAGTTTGTATGTGTTTGCGGGTATAAAGAAAAACTGTCTGCATTTAAACAAAGAAAAGAAAAACAAGGTTCTGGAATGAGTAAAAAAGAAGTGAACAGATATTTGAAAAAACAGCAAAAAGAAGCACAGGAGCCGATCAATAATGCATTTGCGGAGGCTTTTTCGAAGATAAAACTATAAAGTAGCATTATCTTAAAACATAAGATTTCACAGGCTTTCCTACAGGATTATATTCGGATTGCTGGTCATAATATTGAATCAATCCATCCAATTCTTTTGCAACAGTTTTCTGCAATATATCAACAGAGGTGATCTGTGAAAGATATGGAAGGTTATCAAAGTGTTCCCGATATTTTTCATCTCCGCCAGTAAAGAAATGTTCCATTGGGGTTGCGAGCCGTTGTGCGTAGGCGCAATAACGTACTTGATGATGTTCTAAGATGTATTCTTCTTGACGGATTTTGCGTCCAACCAGAAAGTTTACAGGTTCTGTATTGGCTGGGTTGGATATCATTTTTACAAGCAGAGATTGGAAGAAAGAAGCATCTAAGATATTCTTTAAATGTAGATATTCATAAACCAGATCTTCGATGGCAATGACTTTTGAGGAAAATTCAAAAGGATTCTGGACTAAAATCTGGTTAGCACCAAAAGTTGTTGCAATTCCGTTTTGGAATACAAAGAGCTTTTCTGGATTCCTGTGAACGTCTTCATAAGATTGCCCATTTTCTACTCTGGATGCCTTTGAATCAACGACAGCGACAATGCCGTTTTTTGCTTTGAAAATGCCGGTAAATGACATGATAAAATTCCTCATTTCTGTTAGAATATTCCCGAAGGATCAGGAATCATCGGGAATTTTTAAGATCATTATAGCAAAAAAATCATAAAAAGAATACATTGAACGCAAAACACAGAAATGATATACTATGTTTAATAAAGTCAAAAAGGAGAAAATCAATGATTAGAATTGGTATTATGGGTTATGGTAACCTTGGACGCGGAATTGAATGCGCGATCAAACAGAATGACGATTTGGAGCTTGTAGCTGTATTTACAAGAAGAGATCCAGCGACAGTCAGCATTTTAACAGAAGGTGCAGCTGTATGTAATGTCAAAGATGTTGAAGATTGGAAAGATAAGATTGATGTTTTAATGTTATGTGGAGGAAGTGCAACAGACCTTCCTGTTCAGACACCAGAATATGCCAAATTATTTAACGTAGTAGACAGCTTTGATACACACGCAAGAATTCCAGAACATTTTGCAAATGTAGATAAAGCAGCGAAAGAATATGGACATGTTGGAATCATCTCTGTAGGTTGGGATCCAGGAATGTTCTCTTTAAATAGAATGTATGCAAACGCGATCCTTCCAGAAGGAAAAGATTATACATTCTGGGGAAAAGGAGTCAGCCAGGGACACTCTGATGCGATCCGTCGTGTGGAAGGTGTCAAAGATGGTAAACAGTACACAATTCCTGTAGAAGCAGCTTTAGAAGCAGTTCGTAATGGGGAAGATCCAGAACTTACAACAAGACAGAAGCATACAAGAGAATGCTTTGTAGTACTTGAAGAAGGTGCAGATGCGAAGAAAGTTGAAGAAGAGATCAAGACAATGCCGAACTACTTCTCAGACTATGATACAACTGTACATTTCATCAGCCAGGAAGAATTAGATCGTGACCACAGCAAGATCCCTCATGGTGGATTTGTATTAAGAAGTGGATGTACAGGATGGGAAAAAGAAAACAAACATATCATCGAGTACAGCTTAAAATTAGATTCTAATCCAGAATTTACATCAAGTGTTTTAGTTGCATATGCAAGAGCTGCATATAAACTTTCCAAAGAAGGACAGAGTGGATGTAAGACTGTATTTGATATCGCACCAGCATATTTAAGTGCGAAATCAGGAGACGAATTAAGAGCTTCTTTGTTATAAAAATATGAAGAATTAATCATTCAATAAAATGATTATAAAATATTTCTAAACTGCCTTGATTTCATGTAGGAGGAACGATATAATCATCTACATGTTACAGAGAAAGAAGGGAGATATTTATGTATCCATACGGTTATGGTTATTATTTTGACCCAACGTATATTTTGATCATCATCGGAGTGATCATCACGATGATCGCATCTTCCAAGATGAATTCAACGTTTCGAAGATATTCAAGAGTCCGTTGTCATTGCGGACTGACGGGTTCTCAGGCTGCTGAACGTATTTTAAATCAGGCAGGAATTTACGATGTTTCGGTAGAACGTGTCAGCGGGAATCTTACAGATCATTATGATCCAAAGAATAAAGTATTAAGATTATCAGATGCAACTTATGGATCTGATTCGATCGCAGCGATCGGTGTTGCAGCCCATGAGTGTGGGCACGCTGTACAGCATCAGCAAGGATATGCACCATTGAAGATCCGTGGGGCTATGGTTCCAGCTGTGAATCTTGGTTCCAATCTTTCCTGGTTGTTTATTCTAGGTGGAGTGATCCTTGGAATGAATCAGACATTATTGAATGTTGGAATTTTATTATTTTCATTAGCGGTGATCTTTCAATTAGTAACACTTCCGGTGGAATTTAATGCCTCTTCAAGAGCGTTACGAATTCTTGGAAGTACAGGGATCATGTACGAAGATGAAGTGGGGCAGACAAGGAAGGTTTTATCAGCAGCTGCACTGACATATGTAGCAGGTGCAGCATCAGCACTTCTGAGCTTGCTTCGTCTGGTCATTTTATTTGGTGGAAGAGATAACGACTAGAATCATAAGGTTAGGGAAAATCCTGCAATGCAGGATTTTTTCTTTTCAAAGAAAATTATAATATAAGGATTAAGACTATTAAAGAAGTAAGAGGAAATATATGGCAGGAAAATTTTACGCAGTAAAAAAAGGAAGAAAACCAGGAATCTATATGTCATGGGATGCATGTAAAGCACAGGTCATGGGATTTCCAAATGCAAGATACAAAGGATTTAAGACAAAGGCAGAAGCAGAAGCGTTCTTAAATCCAGATGCAAATGAATTGATGCAGATTGATGAAGATACATTAGTTGCATATGTTGATGGAAGTTATGATCATTCTCAGAAGAGATTTTCTTATGGTATGGTATTAATGCATGATGGGGTAGAACGTTATTTTGCATATCCTTATGCGGATAAAGAATTAGCAACCATGCGCAATGTAGCAGGCGAGATCAAAGGTTCTGAAGCGGCCATGCGTTTTGCAAAAGAAAATGGCTATAAAAAGCTGGCGATTCATTATGATTATGAAGGGATCCAGAAATGGTGCACAGGAGAATGGGCAGCGAAAAAAGAAGGAACACAGGCGTATCAACGAATTTATGAAGAAATGAAACAGTATGTGCAGATCAAGTTCGTGAAAGTGAAAGGACATTCTAATGATAAATATAATGATTATGCTGATATGTTAGCAAAATCTGCATTAGGAATCGGGGATGGCAGCTTTGAGAAAAAAGAAGATCAGGAATGGATCAAAGTTAGATAATGAGGAATGATATCTTCATAAGTGCCATCTTTTAATAAAAATCCTTTTGGAATGATACCAAGCTGGATAAATCCAAGTTTTTTGTATAGATGTAAAGCTGCCTTATTACTTGCAACAACTGCATTAAACTGAAGGATTTTAAAATCAAATTCAGGAGCGCGTTTTATACAGTCAGTGACAAGGAATTCACCAATCTGTTTTCCTCTGTGAGCAGAAGAGACCGCATAACTTGCATTACAGATATGGCCGCATCTTCCAACATTATTTGGATGTAAAATATAAAGTCCGACAATTTCATTTGTATCAGAATCAACAGCGATCCCGGTATATGTCTGTTCTTCAAAGAAAGCAAGACCACTTTCATGATCTAAGTCATCTAACTGAGGAAAGGCAACGCCGTCGTCAACAACTTCGTTCCAGATTTTGACTGCTGCATCTGTATCATCGGGTTCAAATTTTCGGATTTCAATCATTGTTAGTTACCTCGTTTAATAATTTTATTATTTCAATTTTAGTACATAAAAATGTTTTTTGCAATAAGGTATCTATTGCAGATGAAAAGAGGGTTCTTGTCATTGTATGAGTGAAGTTTGATGGGGTTATGGAAATGTGCTACACTTTTATGTAAGATGAGAAAATTATATTGTAAATGTCAAAATTGTATGATATGATTCAAAACATATTTATATAGTATTAAGTATATTTTTAATGCATAATGATAGGAGAAGTTATATTGAAAAATAAATTGTTTTCAGGAGAGTCAATAAATATTGAATATAAAGTTGAAATGCCCAAAAAAAGTGAAAAATATATGAAAACAGTAGTAGCTTTTGCAAATGGCAGAGGAGGACGTATTGTTTTTGGTGTTGATGACAAGACATTAAATATCGTTGGTATGAATCCTGATACGATTTTTCAGACAATGGATTCTATTACAAATGCTATTTCAGATAGCTGTGAGCCTAAAATTTATCCAGATGTAACGTTGCAATCAATTGATGACAAGACGATTATAGTAGTAGAGATATTTGCGTATATGAAAATTATCGAAAAATGGGGAACCGGAATACCAAGAATTCTTAGGGAATGTAAAGAATATGGTCTAAAAAAACCAGAATTAATTGATTTTGATGGTGATTTTAGAGTGAATATGTATCGAAGAGAAGAAAAATCAAAAACTACCCAAACTACTACCCAAACTACGATAAAATTAACCAAAAATGATCACGAAATTTTACAAGTGATTCAAAATAATCCAGCATTAAGTCAGAAAGAAATAGCAATGGAATTAGGATGGACAGTGGATAGAGTAAAATATTATTTAAATAAGATGAAAAAACAAGAGGCAATTAGACGAATTGGCAGCAGTCACAAAGGCTATTGGGAATTGCTGATTAAGTTATAAAGAAAGGTATCGAAACACATGAAAATCCAAATGATCTGTGTCGGAAAAATCAAAGAAACATATTTAAGAGAACTGATCGATCATTACACAAAGATCATCCGTAAAAAATATAATTTTGAGATCATAGAACTCCCTGATGAGAAAACTCCAGATAATGCCAGTGACAAAGAGGAGTCAAAGATTAAAGAAATTGAAGGTCAAAGAATTCTTGATAAGATTCCAGAAGGATCTTTCGTAATTCCTCTCTGTATAGAAGGAACTCCTTACTCCACCGAACAATTCCAGAAGAAATGGGATCAGTGGAACAAGGAGTCCATAAACAATATTACATTTATTATTGGTGGTTCCCTCGGATTATCACCAAAGGTTGTATCCAAAGGAAAATTAAAATTAAGTTTCAGTAGAATGACATTCCCACATCAACTAATGCGGTTAATTCTAATTGAGCAGTTAAGTTATCTTTAATCCAAAGCATTTTCGAACATTCGGTAAATTTCCGGATGTTCTTTTTTTACGTTGATCGGTTTTAAATCTTTTGTCACCATACCATGTGTTGTTTTTCCAGTAGCGATCAGGTCCCCATCTCTTGTAACCTTATAAGAGAATTCCAGACGAACCGGAGACAGCTTTGTAAGACTTGCATGAATCTGTAACTGGTCTTCATAGAAAGCTGCTTTTTTGTATTTACATTCAAGACTCGTTAATGGAGTGATGATTCCTTCTTTTTCTACATCTGTATAAGAAATGCCAACAGCCTTGATAAAATCAGTTCTGGCAACTTCAAACCAGACGGCATAGTTGCTGTGATGAGCAATTCCCATCTGATCTGTTTCTGCATAACGAACTTCAACGGTTGATATATGTCCCATAAATTTTACTCTCCTTTTTTCTTTTTGTTTATTGTAAGCGTTTCTTTACAATCTGTCAAAATTTAGTTAATTTTTTCCTGATTTTCCGATCAACTGGTAATAAAGAATAAAAGCTATTACAGCTGTAATGATTTCAGCAATCCAGAAAGCATGCCATACACCATGCACTCCAACTGTTTTGCTTAATACAAATGCAGCAGGAATGATCACTACAACATAACGTAAAAATGAAATCAGAAAAGACTGGATACCTTTTCCTAACGCTTCAAACGCACCTGCAGAAACAACAGAAACGGAAGAAGCTATAAATCCTGCACAAATAATACGAAGAGCGATCGCACCTTCTGTCAATGTTTCAGGATTGTTTGTAAACATACTCATCAGTGTCTGTGGCACCACAAAACAAATAACCGTTCCAACAGCCATGATTCCAACAACGATTTCAAACGTCATAAGATAAATCTTACGAACACGATCTGATTCCTTTGCTCCATAATTATAACTCATGATCGGACGCATTCCCTGGATCATTCCATTTGCTGTTAGATATAAGAATGTTTGTAATTTGTAATAAACACCAAGCACAACAACATATGTTTGCGAAAATGATGCTAAGATCGCATTTAAAGCAGATACTAAGAAAGATGGCAGTGCCATATTTAAAGTTGCTGGAATTCCGATCGCATATAAACGCTTAACATAAACAGCTTCTAGCTTTAAGTAATCTTTTCTGATTTTTACATGAATTGGGCGTAATACATATACAATCAGATAAAGGATCAATGTACTGCTTTGTCCGATACCTGTTGCAAGTGCTGCACCCTGAATTCCAAGTTTCGGAAAGAATCCAATTCCAAAGATCAAAAGCGGGTCTAATATGATATTTACAATACAGCCAGTCATTAAAGAGAGCATAGTGATTACCATATTTCCAACGGCCTGAAAAATCTTTTCAAAAGAAATACTTGCCATAATGATCGTTGAAAACATTAATACAATTGTTGAATATTGTAATCCCATCCCAATAACAGTTTGATCATTCGTAAACATTGCAAGAAATGATGGCATGATCATTAATCCAACGATTGTAAGCAGAATTCCATGAATGACATTTAAAAATAATCCCTGAGTTGCAGTTTTATCGGCTTCCTTTGCTTTTCCTGCACCAAGAAACATGGCAATGACTGCATTAATTCCAACACCGAATCCAACTGCAATTGAGTTGATTAGATTTTGTACTGGATATACAAGAGATAATGCGGTCATTGCATCTTCGCTGATCTTGGCAACGAAAATACTGTCAATGATATTATACAATGAGTTTACAAACATTGAGATTACCATTGGCAGAGCCATTGATAGTAATAATGGTAAAATTGGTTTTTCTTTCATATACGTCTGATCCATAAAATGATTCCTCCTTAATAACAAAAAAAGAGACGATAGACCTTGCTGTTTAGTAATCAGAAACAGTAAAATCTATAGTCTCTTAAAAGACGATATTTGATTTCTATTAATAATTTGTTTATTAAAAGCAATGCACCAGACGGGAGTTGAACCCGTGACCAACAGCTTCGGAGGCTGCCACTCTATCCACTGAGTTACTGGTGCATAGGCTATATTATATTACAACATATTCAAAAAAATAGCAAGAGATATTTTGGGGTCGGACTGGACTCGCTCCGCTCGATAAGGTATACCCGCAGGGCATTCGTGAATGCATAGTCCTTCGGACTGGACTTGCTTCGCAAGGTAAGGTATAATATACTGTAAATTTGCTGTAGGTGGATTGGAGGGATGTGCGTGAAGCTTAGAAAATCTACAATTGTTGTTATCATTACAAGCTGGATCTTATTTTTTATTGCAGCTTTTTTGGCATATGCGAAATTGGACCAGATGAAACAAGAACGACTTACAAATGAAAAGATTTTTCAACAAACAACACAAAAGAATACCTCACAAGGCGTGATCAGAGAAACAAATGATGCAGCGGAAACGAAGAAGAAAGATTCAGAGACTGAGAAAAAAGCAGTTGAGGATTTTATGAAAACATATTATGAGAGAGTTCAGAAAAATGATCTGGAAAATCTTAAGAATATGGTAGAAGATACGAATGAATTAACTGAGGATCAAAAGGCAATCCATCAGTATGTGAAGACATATAAGAATCTTACATATCTGATCAAACAAGGAGCAGACGATGAATCCTATATCGTTTATGTAACATATGAGATGAAGATCCGCAAGATTAAAACACTTGCACCGGGGATGACATCGTATTATGTGATGAAGAAAGGGAATACATTCTGTATCTATAATAATCAAAAACATGATACGGATGAGATCACAGATGCAAAAAAAGAAAGCCAGAATAGCAAAGAAATTAAAAAACTTACAAAACAGATCAACAAAAGATATGAGCTGGCTTTAAAACAAGATAAAAAATTAAAACAATTTTTTGAAGGAAATTAAAAGATATGATGAAATTTGAAATTTATATTCTGCAGAAGAAATCACAGGATCCTAAGACGTATCAGGAAGCAATGGGTGAGTATCTAAAACGTCTTGGTGCATACGCGAAAGTTTCTGTAGTATATAAGAAGAATGCAAAACAAGTAGAGAAAATATTAAAAGAACCGGGAGAACATTATCATATCCTGCCTGGAAGAGACAGTATAACAAGTCCGGGGCTTGCACAGCTGATTAATGAAAGTTCTGTACAGGGGATTTCAAAGTTTCATTTTTATATTGGAGATTTAGAATCAGAGGAAGCAAAGCCGTTTCATATATCGTCATTTACACAAAGTGGTTCGCTGGCAGGCACGATCATATTAGAACAGATTTATCGTGCTTATCGGATTTTGAATCATCAGCCATATCACAAATAAAAATATTACGAGAAAACACTAGAATGGAGTTGATAAAGATGGAGTTTAAAACACCAACAATTGAAGATAAGGAAGAAATTGATCGATGTATCTTAGCAGATGATACAAGAAGTTGTGATTATGCAACAGCGAATATTATTTTATGGAGTTCTTTTTATCAAGTAAAGTATGCGATCATAGATGGATTATTTGTATCTCATACTGATGAGGAGGGAGGTTCTTTTTGTTATCCACTTGGAAAAGGAAATAAAAAGAAAGTATTGCAATATTTTATGGATGATTGCAAAGAAAAAAAGATTCCGTTTGTATTACATGGTGTAACTCATGAGATGGAAGAAGAGTTTCGTGAAATATTTGGAGATATTTATGAGATTGAATATGACAGAGATATCTCAGAATATATTTATGACAGAGAAAAACTCGCAACATTATCAGGAAAGAAACTTCATGGAAAGAGAAATCATATCAATCGTTTTAAAGAAAATCATGAATGGTCCTATGAACCACTTTCCGATGAAAATCAGTTAGAAGTACTGGCAATGCTGATGGAATGGAAGATGCAAAATTGTGATCCAGAAGATATAGAGAAACATGACGAGATCTGTGTTTCTAAAAATTGTGTGATCAATTATAAAGAATTAGGACTTGTCGGAGGTGTTCTGCGTGCGGAAGGAAAGGTCGTAGGATTTTCAATCGGTGAACGTGCATCAAATGAAGATACATTTATCGTTCATATTGAAAAAGCTTTTGCAGATATCCAAGGAGCTTATCCGATGATCAATCAACAGTTTGTGATCCATGAGATGGAAGATTTCAAATATGTGAACAGAGAAGACGATGCTGGAGAAGAGGGACTTAGAAAGTCAAAATTATCGTATCGACCAGTCTTTATGGTAGACAAGGGCGTTCTTCGTCTAAAATCAGAAGTAAAGAATTGACACTAGGTGCCTAAAAATGTAGAATTGAAGGTAGGACAAACCATTAGGAGGAATATATAATGAGACATTTGATTGATCCGATGGATTTAAGCGTGGAAGATATTGATAGATTATTAGACCGCGCTGATGACATCGCAAAGAATCCTGAGAAGTATCAGGAAGTGTGCAAACACAAGAAATTAGCAACGCTGTTCTTTGAACCAAGTACAAGAACAAGATTAAGCTTTGAAGCAGCAATGCTTGAATTAGGGGGAAGTGTTCTTGGATTTTCTTCTGCTGATTCATCGTCTGCATCTAAAGGAGAAAGTGTTGCAGATACAGCAAGAGTCATTGAATGTTATGCAGATATCATTGCGATGCGTCATCCAAAGGAAGGAGCACCATATGTAGCGTCACAGTATGTAAATATCCCTGTGATCAATGCAGGAGACGGTGGTCATAATCATCCAACACAGACATTGACAGACCTTTTAACAATTCGAAGAGAAAAGGGACGTTTAAGTAATTTCACGATTGGATTTTGTGGAGATTTAAAATTTGGACGAACAGTGCATTCTCTGATCAAAGCATTATCAAGATATGAAGGAATCAATTATATTTTAATTTCTCCAGAAGAACTCCAGATTCCAGAGTATCTGAAGAAAGATGTTTTTGAGAAGAAAGGAATCACATTTACAGAAGTTGATAAGATGGAAGATGTGATGCCACAGCTTGACATTCTTTATATGACACGAGTACAGAGAGAACGTTTCTTTAATGAAGCTGATTATGTAAGATTGAAGGATAGCTATATCTTAGATATGGATAAATTAAAGATTGCCAAGAAAGATCTTTCTATTTTACATCCATTACCTCGTGTGAATGAGATTTCTGTAAAAGTTGATAACGATCCAAGAGCCTGCTATTTTAAACAGGTATTGAATGGAAAACATGTAAGAATGGCATTGATCATGGAATTACTGGGGGTAAGTGCAGATGAACATTGATAGCATTAAGAATGGAATCGTATTAGATCATATCCGTGCAGGACGCGGAATGCAGATTTATAATAGTCTTGGATTAGATCAGTTAGATTGCAGTGTTGCGATCATTAAGAATGTAAAAAGCAGCAAAATGGGTAAGAAAGATATCATTAAGATTTCAGATGCATTTGAAGTGAACTTTGATGTTTTAGGTTATATAGATCCAGAAGTTACGGTATGTGTCATTGAAAATGGCAGTGTAAAGTCCAAACACAAAGTAGAACTTCCAGAGAAGATCGTGAATATTGCAAAATGCAAGAATCCAAGATGTATTACATCTGTAGAACAAGAAATCGATCATGTGTTTAAATTGACAGACAGAGAACACCAAGTATATCGCTGTATTTACTGCGAATCAAAGCTTAAAAAATAATCAAAAGAAACAAGAGGTATCCGTGCATGAAACAAGAAAGCAGAACAAACATTAATCGTGTAAAGAAGGATATCAGCAGTCCAGATAGTTTCACACCGCCTGAGGAACTGAAACGACAGCTGATCACAACCATGCAAAGCATTTATGATGAAGAAGATATTGAGGCTGTAGAACGTGCCTATAAAGTAGCATATAAGGCACATGAGAAACAGAAACGAAAGTCTGGAGAGCCATATATCATTCATCCTATTTGTGTTGCGATCATATTGGCAGAATTAGAACTTGATAAAGAAACGATTATGGCAGGACTGCTTCATGATGTAGTAGAAGACACGGAAACAACCCATGAAGATATTGTAAGAGATTTTGGGGAAGAAGTTGCCCAGTTAGTTGATGGCGTAACAAAGTTAGGACAATTAAGCTATTCCAAAGACAAGATCGAAGTTCAGGCGGAGAACTTACGAAAGATGTTTCTTGCAATGGCAAAAGATATCCGAGTGATCCTGATCAAACTTGCTGACCGTTTGCATAATATGCGTACCATGCAGTTTATGCGTCCAGAGAAGCAAAAAGAGAAATCCAGAGAGACGATGGATATTTATGCACCGATCGCACATCGTCTTGGTATTTCCAAGATCAAAGTTGAATTAGATGATCTGGCACTTCGATATTTAAAACCAGATGTTTATGAAGATTTAGAACGCTCTCTTGATTCTGCAAAGGAAGAAAGAGAAGCATTCATTCAGGAAATCGTTGACGAAGTGAAAGGACATATTGACCGCGCTGGAATTAAGGCAGAGATTGATGGCCGTGTGAAACACATGTTCAGTATATATAAGAAGATGGTCAATCAGCATAAGACGATCGATCAGATTTATGACTTATTTGCAGTCCGGATCAAGGTTGATACGGTTAAGGACTGTTATGCGGCACTTGGGATCATTCATGAGATGTATAAACCGATCCCAGGAAGATTCAAGGATTATATCGCGATGCCAAAACCGAATATGTATCAGTCACTTCACACAACATTGATCGGACCAGAAGGACATCCATTTGAGATTCAGATCCGTACATTTGAGATGCATCGTGTTGCTGAATATGGTATCGCAGCCCATTGGAAATATAAAGAAAATAATAATACCAAGGGACTTAACAAAGAGGAAGAGAAGTTAAGTTGGCTAAGAGAAGTGCTGGAATGGCAGCGTGATATGGATGATAACAAAGAGTTTTTAAGTTTGCTGAAGACGAACTTGGATCTCTTTGCAGAACAGGTATATTGTTTTACACCGAATGGAGATGTCAAAAACCTTGCGAATGGTTCAACACCGATCGATTTCGCATATTCAATCCATAGTGCAGTCGGTAATAAGATGGTTGGAGCCAGGGTCAATGGAAGACAGGTACCATTTGATTATCATTTGCAGAATGGTGATCGTGTAGAGATCATTACATCACAGAATTCAAAAGGACCTAGCAGAGACTGGTTAGGAATCGTAAAATCAGCACAGGCAAGAAGTAAGATCAATCAGTGGTTTAAACGACAATTCAAGGAAGAGAATATCGTCAGAGGTAAGGAACTGTTAGAAAAATACTGTAAGAGCAAGAGCATCAGGCTCCCAGAACTCATGAAACCTGAATACATTAAGAAGGTTGAACTAAAATACGGATTTAAAGACTGGGATTCTGTATGTGCAGCTGTTGGACATGGTGGTTTAAAAGAAGGCCAGGTTATCAATAAGATGCAGGAAGAAGACCGTAAGATCCAGAAACAAAAGATCACGGATGAACAGATCTTGCAGAAAACAACAGAAGCAGCACAGGCGGCAGCAGCGAATCCAGAGAAGAAAAAGGAAGAGAAATCCAAAGGAGGAATTGTTGTACGTGGAGCGAATGATGTTGCTGTTCGTTTTTCAAAGTGTTGTAATCCAGTACCAGGAGATGAGATCGTTGGATTTATTACAAGAGGACGAGGAATCTCGATTCACAGAACAGATTGTGTGAATCTTCTGAATATGCCAGAATCTGACAGGGCAAGACTTATTGAAGCTGAATGGCAGGTAAGTGAAGCAGATACAACACAGACTTACACGACAGAGATCAATATTTATGCCAATAATCGAAAGGGATTGTTAGCAGAAGTATCAAAGATCTTCTTAGAATTAGATATTGACATCATAACGATCAACGTATCAAACAATAAGAAAGGAAGAGCAACGCTTAGTATGTCCTTTGATATTACAGGCGTAGAGCAGTTGAACCGTATTATTGCGAAGATCAGGAATGTAGAAGGCGTGATCGACATAGAAAGAACAGCAGGATAGGTGAAAATATGAGCGAAACAACATTAAGACTTGACAGACCTCTTAAGATGGTAACGATCTGTCTTGGGCAGATGCAGACAAACTGCTATATTGTTGAGAATACAAAAACAAATCAGGCATTCGTCTTTGATCCGGGAGATCAGGGAGAACGTATTATGAATACATTAGAAGAAGATGGAATGGAACTGGCAGGCGTATGTCTGACACATGGGCATTTTGATCATGTAATGGCCCTTCCATATCTGATGGAACAAAAACCAGATCTTGATATCTATCTTTATGAAGATGAAGCAGATGTTCTGGCAGATCCACAGCTCAATCTCGGAGCGATGATGGGAATGGATCTCTCATTAAAAGCGAATCATCTGGTGAAAGATGGAGAGATCATAGATGTATTAGGAACAAAGGTAAAATGTATCCATGTTCCAGGACATACAAAAGGTGGAGTATGTTATTATTTTGCAGATTATGGATGGCTGATCTCTGGAGATACACTGTTCCAGATGAGCATTGGAAGAACAGACTTTCCGACAGGCAATTTGAATGATCTTCTGACAGCGATCAGAGAGAAATTATTCGTACTCCCACCATGGACAAAGGTACTATCCGGTCATACACCACCAACGACGATCGAGGAGGAAAGCAGATGCAATCCGTTTCTGCAATAGATTATGATTGGATTAATTCAGAACAAGACCATTTATGAATATGACATTCGAAGTTTAATATTGGCATTTATGCTTGGAGAGAAGATAGAATTGACGGATCACGTTGATTCTATCTATGATTTTATACTGGACGTGGATTATAAAGATCAGGAAATCGTCATGAATCTATATAAAAAGGGCGAGTTAGAAGATGAGATCCAGTTATTTGGTGATTATGAAAATAAGAAGATTTTTAAAAACCGGATGAAACAAGGAATCTATCAGTTGTTTTCCAAAGCATTAGACAAACAGCTTCCATGGGGAACGTTGACTGGGATCCGTCCGACAAAGATTGCTTTTGATGGATATGAAAAGGGTGAGAGCAGTGAAGAGATCATTCACAGATTTCAAAAGGATTATCTGGCATCCGAAGAAAAAGCAAGATTATGTACAGAAACTGTTCAGAAAGAAAAAGAACTGCTAAAAGCATTTCCATACAAAGAAGGATACAGTCTATATATAGGAATCCCATTTTGCCCAAGCACATGTTTGTACTGTTCTTTTACATCGTATTCGATCGATCAATTTGAGAATATTGTACAAGACTATCTTGAAGCTTTATTGAAAGAACTGGATTTTGTGGCGAAGACTTATGCGCACAAAGAACTTCAGACGATGTATATTGGCGGTGGAACACCAACATCTTTAAAAGAAGAAGATCTGGAATATCTGTTATATGAGGTTAATAAGAGATTCCCATTTTCAAAGATCCAGGAGATCACTGTGGAAGCAGGACGGCCAGACAGCTTGAATTTCGAGAAATTAAAGATTCTAAAGAAATATGGTGTGACAAGGATTAGTATCAATCCACAGTCAATGAACGATAAGACATTAAAACTCATTGGAAGAAATCATTTCGCACAAGATATCAAAGAGAAATTTAATCTTGCGAGACAGGCTGGGATCGATAACATTAATATGGATATGATCTGTGGGCTTCCAGAAGAAGGCATGGAAGAACTTTCCTATACTTTAGATGAGATCAAAAAACTTAATCCAGAGAGTTTAACGGTTCATGCACTTGCAGTCAAGCGTTCATCGAGATTGAATCGAATGAAAGATACATATCACTTTGGAGCGAGTGAAGAGATGGTATCTTATGCCGCTTCATGTGCAAGAGATATGAATATGGAACCATATTATTTATACCGGCAGAAAAACATTCCAGGGAACCTTGAGAATGTCGGTTTTTCAAAAAAAGGAAAAGAATGTCTCTATAATATTTTGATTATGGAGGAATTACATGATATTATAGCAGTTGGTGCTGGTACATCTTCAAAGATTGTCCATCAGGAAGACCATCAGGTGGACCGCATCGAAAATCTTAAAGATATAAAGCAATACATTACACGAATTGATGAGATCATTCATAGAAAAGAATTAAAGATGATATAAACAGGAGTTTGATTATGGCAATCAGTTATGGACGAACAGATATTGAGACACCGATCCATGCGGATATAAAAGAAACGATCAGTCATGGTATCATTGTCAGTAATTTGGCTTATCTTGTTGGCAAGGAATTAGGATTACAAGAAGAAGTGTGTTATGATCTTGCGGTTGCAGGAATGTTACATGATCTTGGAAAAGTAAGACTTAATTTCTATATGAATGAGAAAGTGGAAGATGAGATTCTGGCTGTTGACGAAACAAGATATATGAGAATGCATCCATCCATTGGATATGCGATCCTTGCAGATTACGATTATAACCAGACGGTTTTAGACGCAGTTCTATATCATCATGAACATTATGATGGTACCGGTTATCCACATAATCTGGTAGGAAAACAGATTCCATTGGTTGGAAGGATCATGCATGTATGTGATATTTTCGGAGCATTGATCTCAAACAGGGATTATAGAGAGGGATTTGATGTTGAAACTGCACTTGATATCATGATCGATGAAGTAAAGAATTTTGATATGAAAGTATTTTTAGCATTCCAGAGAGTCGCATTTTCAGACGGAGTTATGGAAACTGTGATGGAAAAAGGCAATCTGGATGAATTATTTGAGGAGGAACAAGAATGATTACACAGGCACCAAGAGGAACAAAAGACTGGTTTGGAAAAGATATGGACCAGCGCACATATTTAGAGAATATTTTCAAAGATTTATGCGCATCCTATAATATTCACGAGATCATCACACCAGTATTTGAGCATACAGAGCTTTTTCAGAGAGGTGTTGGAGAAACAACAGACGTTGTCCAGAAAGAGATGTATACATTTGAAGATAAAGGACACAGAAGCATTTCATTAAAACCAGAAGGAACAGCAGGAGCGATCCGTGCATATTTACAGAATGGTCTGGCAAATGAGCCACAGCCGATCAAGATGTTCTATATCACACCAGCATTCCGCTATGAAAAACCACAGAGTGGAAGATTAAGACAGCACCACCAGTTCGGAGTTGAATTTGTCGGAGCGGAAAGTCCATTAGCAGAAGTAGAGCTGATCACATTAGTATCCACTTTTATTAAGAAAATTGGATTAAAAGATGCAAAATTACACATCAACAGCATTGGATGTGAAAATTGTAGAAAAGAATACAACAAAGCATTATTAGCATATTTAAAAGAACATGAAGAACATTTATGTCCTACATGCAGAGAACGTATGGAAAAGAATCCATTACGTGTCATTGACTGTAAAGTTCCAGAATGCAAAGAGATCGTCAAAGATGCACCAAGAACGATCGACTATTTAGATGATGAATGTAAAGCACATTTTGAAGAATTAAAGAGTCTGTTAGATGCATTAAATATTCCATATGAAGTTGATACAGAAATCGTTCGTGGATTAGACTACTATACAAAGACCGTATTCGAATTTGTAAATGAAGATGGATTTACTTTATGTGGTGGTGGACGTTACGACAATCTTGTTCATGAGATCGATGGAAAAGTTTCTATGCCATCCGTTGGATTTGGTATGGGTGTAGAGAGAATCCTTTATTTCTTAGAAGAAGAGAAAGTAGATCTTCCATGCACAAGAGATATTGACCTTTATGTAGGAATTCTTGGACAGGAAGCAAAAGCAAAAGCTTACCAGATTGTTGTAGATCTTCGTCATCAGGGATTTGTCGTAGAAACAGATTATCTTGGAAGAAGCGTAAAAGCACAGATGAAATATGCAAATAAGCTGAATGCCAAGAATACGATCATCATTGGTGATGACGAATTAGCGAAGAATGAAGGAAATGTCAAAAATATGGAAACAAGAGAAGTTACGACCATTTCGCTTGATAAGATCGCAGATTGTTTAAAATAAAATCATGCTTTCTTATACTAGTTCGTGACATTTTTGACAAAATCATATATAATGAGTAATAATTACAAGAAAGGAGGTAACATGCATGAGTGAATATGCGATCGTGGCACCAGAAGATTTCGACCAGAGCGTATTTCGCCTGATCGGTAAGGAATGGATGCTTGTTACTGCAAAGAATCAGGAAGGAAAAGTTAACACAATGACTGCCTCATGGGGTGGTTTAGGTGTTATGTGGGGTAAGAATGTCGCTGTGACAGTCTTAAGGCCACAAAGATATACAAAAGAATTCATTGACCAGTCAGAATCATTTACATTATCTTTCTATGATGATACTTTTAAGAAGGATTTAAGCTATCTTGGAAGTGTATCTGGAAGAGATGAAGACAAGATCGCGAAGACACGTCTGACACCAACAGATGCGAATGGAATTCCATTTTTTGAGGAAGCAAAGATCGTACTGATCTGTAAGAAGTTATATTCTCAGCCAATGGATCCAGAAGGATTTGTTGATAAATCTTTAGATGAACAGTGGTATCCAGAGAAGGATTATCACGTACTTTACGCTGCAGAGATCGAACAGATCCTTGTAAGAAAAGATTCATAAAAGAATATATAAGGCAGAACCGAAGATACGGGCTCTGCCTTTCGTACAAAGTGAAAAGGATGAAGGAGGAAATATCATGGCAGAATCAATGTCAGGTTTAGCCAGATCCCACCGATGTACAGAGGTAAGCAACAAACTTATCGGAACAGAAGTCACTGTCATGGGATGGGTACAGAAACGAAGAAATTTAGGAAGTCTTATATTTGTAGACTTAAGAGACCGCTCAGGAATCTTACAGTTAGTTTTTGATCAGGAAGTATTATCTGAGGAAGACTATAATAAGGCAAACTCTTTAAGAAGTGAGTATGTCGTTGCAGCAGTAGGTACTGTAGAGAAGAGAAGTGCAGCGATCAACGAAAACTTGAAGACAGGAGATATCGAGATCAAGGTACATACATTACGTATCTTATCAGAATCAGAAACTCCTCCATTTCCAATTGACGAGAATCAGACAGTCAAAGATGAACTTCGTTTAAAATACCGTTATCTTGATCTTCGAAGACCAAATCTTCAGAGAAACTTACGCATTCGTAATGATGTAACAAGAATGGTACGTAACTTCTTAGGGGATGAAGGATTCTTAGAGATCGAGACACCAGTTTTAGGAAAGAGTACACCAGAAGGAGCAAGAGATTATCTTGTACCAAGCCGTGTACATCCAGGAGAATTTTACGGACTTCCACAGTCACCACAGCTGTTTAAACAGCTTTTAATGTGCTCTGGATTCGACCGTTACTATCAGATCGCAAAATGTTTCCGTGACGAAGATCTACGTGCAGACCGCCAGCCAGAGTTTACACAGATCGATATGGAACTTTCATTTGTTGATGTCGATGATGTGATCGATGTAAATGAACGTCTGTTAAAGAAGATCTTTAAAGAAGTATTAGATATTGATGTACAGCTTCCTATGCTTCGCATGACTTATAAAGAAGCAATGGACCGTTTCGGATCTGATAAACCAGATATGCGTTTTGGAATGGAACTTACGAATGTATCCGATACAGTTGCCGGATGCGACTTTATGGTATTTAAAGGAGCATTAGAGAATGGTGGATCTGTAAGAGGATTAAACGCTAAAGGTTTAGGAGATCTTGGACGTAAGAAGATCGATGGATTCGTTGACTACGCCAAAGACTTCGGAGCGAAAGGACTTGCATATATTCAGTTAAAGAGCGATGGAACAGTGAAATCATCTTTCGCTAAATTCATGAAAGAAGAAGAGATGGATGCACTGATCAAAGCAATGGATGGACAGGCAGGAGACTTATTACTATTTGCCGCAGACAAAGACAAAGTTGTCTTTGATGTGCTTGGTAACTTAAGACTTCACATTGCGAAACAGTACGATATGATCGACAAATCCCAGTATAAGTTCTTATGGGTTACAGAATTCCCATTACTTGAGTGGAGCGATGAACAGAATCGTTACACAGCAATGCATCACCCATTTACGATGCCATTTGAAGAAGATCTTGAATTCATTGATGAAAGACCAGGAGATGTCCGTGCGAAAGCATACGATATCGTATTAAATGGTACAGAACTTGGTGGTGGATCAATCCGTATCCATCAGGATGATATTCAGGAGAAGATGTTTGAAGCTCTTGGATTTACAAAAGAAGATGCTCACAACCGTTTTGGATTCTTATTAGATGCATTCAAATTTGGAGTACCACCACATGCTGGTTTAGCTTATGGTCTTGACCGTCTTGTTATGTGGTTAACAGGAGAAGACAGCATTCGTGATGTCATCGCCTTCCCGAAAGTAAAAGATGCTTCCTGCCTGATGACACAGGCTCCAGGACCGGTTGATACATTACAGCTAGAAGAACTTGGAATTAAACTTTCAACACCAGAGGAGGAATAATCAGATGGAGAAAATGTTATTTAGCGGTGTTCAGTCTAACTCTGAAGTTGCACTGATCGCAATCAAAGGAATCAAAAACCAGCCAGGAATCGCAGCAAAAGTTTTTGGTGCCATTGCAGAAGAAAAAATCAACGTGGAACTGATCCTTCAGTCCATCGGACGTGGAGAGAATAAAGACATCTCTTTCGTTGTAGCACAGGATGAAGCAGATCATGCCGTTGAAACATTAAAGAAAGCATTTGATGAAGCAAATTACGAAGAGATCATCAGTGATAAAGAAGTCGGAATCGTATCTATCGTCGGAGCTGGAATGATGTCTAACAGCGGAGCAGCTTCTAAGATGTTTGAAGCACTGTATAATCGTGGAATCAACATTCACTTAATCTACACATCAGAGATCAAGATCACTGTTCTGATCAAAGAAAGCCGTGTAGAACGTGCAGTAGAAGCATTAAAAGAACAGTTCCAGGAATAATCAGATAGATCAGGCAATCGAATGATCATAAGAATAAGACACAATATACGAGACACAATATTATTTTACATAAATATATAAAGGAGAAAACAATGTTTGATTTTAGCGAAGTAAAGAACTACGATCCAGAATTAGCAGAAGCAATGGAAAACGAATTAACAAGACAGAGAACAAATCTTGAGTTGATCGCATCAGAGAACCTTGTTTCCAAAGCTGTTATGGCTGCAATGGGAAGCCATTTAACAAACAAATATGCAGAGGGATATCCAGGAAAACGTTACTATGGTGGATGCCAGTATGTAGATGTGGTAGAAGATCTTGCAAGAGAACGTGCCAAAGAATTATTTGGATGCGAATATGTAAATGTACAGCCACACTCTGGAGCACAGGCAAACATGGCAGTATTCTTCGCAGTATTGAATGTCGGAGATACATACATGGGAATGAGCTTAGACCACGGTGGACATTTAACACACGGAAGCCCAGTCAACATGTCTGGTAAGAACTATCACTGCGTACCATACGGAGTTAATGATGAAGGATTCATCGATTATGATGAAGTAGAAAGAATCGCATTAGAATGCAAACCAAAGATGATCATTGCTGGTGCAAGTGCATACGCAAGAGCGATCGACTTCAAACGTTTCCGTGAGATCGCTGACAAAGTTGGGGCAGTTTTAATGGTAGATATGGCTCATATCGCAGGATTAGTAGCTGCAGGATTACACCAGAGCCCAATCCCTTATGCTCATGTAACAACAACTACAACACATAAGACATTAAGAGGACCTCGTGGTGGAATGATCATGTGCAGCAATGAAGTGAACGAAAAATACAACTTCAACAAAGCAATCTTCCCAGGAATCCAGGGTGGACCATTAATGCATGTGATCGCTGGTAAAGCTGTAGCATTCAAAGAAGCATTAGACCCATCATTCAAAGAATATATGACACAGGTTGTGAAGAATGCAGATACTCTTGCAAATGCACTGATCGAAGAAGGATTCGATATCGTATCTGGAGGAACAGACAACCACTTAATGTTAGTAGATCTTAAGAAATATGATCTGACAGGAAAAGAAGCTGAAAAAGTACTGGATTCTGTACATATCACATGTAATAAGAATACTGTACCAAACGATCCAAAATCTCCATTCGTAACATCAGGACTTCGTCTTGGAACACCAGCTGTTACAACTCGTGGACTGAAAGAAGACGATATGAAAGTGATCGCAAAAGCTATTCGTCTGACATTATTAGACAAGAAACTTGATGAAGCAAACGAATTAGTATTAGGATTAACAGAAAAATATCCACTCTATGAATAATCCATCACAGAGTCGTATTTGGAGGCAGAAATCAATATGAGGATTACAAAGAAACAAGGGGGAATCATAGGAGGTGCCGTAGCGGTTGTTTTAATAGCAGCCGCTATCGGTGTCCATGCCCATTATCAGAACCGTTGGTATCCGGGGAGTACATTTAACAAGGTTGATGTGTCAGGACTGACATACGAAGAATCAGTGAAGAAAGTAAAGAAATCCATTGATTCTTACAAGTTAAAGATCAAGGGAAGAAATAACAGCCAGGAAGTGATTTTCGGTAAGGAGATCGATCTTGCATTTAAGACAGAATCACATGTAAAGGATGCTTACAAAAAGCAGCACAGCCAAAGTGTATTTTCAACGATCTTTGGTGGCAAAAAAAACAAAGTGACAGCAGTTGCATTATCAGAGCAGAAATTAAAGGCTAAATTAAAACAATCCGTTTTGATCAAAGGCAGTGATACATATAAGATCACAAAACCAGTGGATGCAACGATCGTATATTCTGCAGATAAGAAATACGGTGTAATCCAGAAGGAAGATGAAGGAAATTACTTAAACCGTAAAGCATTTTATGACGCAGTAGAGAAATCCATAGAGTCTTTAAGTAACACACTGAATCTGACAGATGAAAAGAAGAATCCGGACGTCTATAAAAAGCCTGGTCTGTATCATGATGATGAAGAATTAAAACAGATGCAGACAACCTACAATGAGTATTTATTACATTTCATTCAGTGGGATATGGGCAACAATGTCAAAGAAACATTAGGTCCAGATGTGTTAAAAGACTGCATCAAAGTAAACACAAAGAGACATACTGTAAAATTAGATCAGCCTGCCGTCGAGAAATGGTTAGAAAGCTTTTGCTTAAAATACAAGACACAGGGAATCGCAAGAACATTTAAGACACATTCTGGCAAGAAGATCAAAGTCAGTGGTGGAGACTATGGATGGCGTATCGATTATGACAAAGTTATAGAACAGACAATGAAAGCGTTAAAGAAAGCACCAGATGAATCTGCGATCAAAGCTTATGAGAAAGACCCTTCCAAGGAGAATGAACAGGCTTTACTTACAAGCTTAAAACCAGTCTACAGCCACAAAGGATATCGTATGGATTATACGAACAAGCAAAATGACTGGGATACACAAAACTACAGTGAAGTTGACCTGTCAGCACAGGAAGTTTTCGTCTACAAGAAAGGAAAACTTGTATTCAGCACAACCTGTATCACTGGAAAAGCAACACCAGATCGTATCACAAGAACCGGTGTTTATGACATCAAAGAGAAGAAACTTACAAAGACATTAACAGGTGCGGATTACAGTGTTCCAACAAGATACTGGACAAGGATCATGTGGACAGGAACAGGATATCATTACAGCAGCAGAGGAGACTGGGGAAGCTGGTCACCAACATATTATAAGACGAATGGATCTCATGGATGTGTTAACTTAACATTATCAGATGCAAGATCTGTATATAACCTGACGAAGATCGGAGATCCTGTATTTATTCATTATTAAAAGAAAGAAAAAGAGGTTTCAATCAATGAGAAATCAATATGAAAAACAGGAAAAAGTATTATGGTATGCACAGATCATGATCTTTCTAGGAGTTTTGGCAACCTGGTTTAATCATATGGATATGCATACATTTTATACGATCAATATCATTTTATCAGTGATTTCGATCATTTCTCTGACACTGGATCGCTTTTACTTTAGTGAGAAGATCGGGCAGAAAGTGCATAATTCTTATTCTGTTGCATATGGATTACTAGTGATCTTTACGTTACTACTGGTAATTTTGTATGCGGGAATATTAAAGATCGATCTGATCATGCAAGAAGGGACAAAGATGATCTGGGCATTAACACCAGCATTGAGTCTTCTTTGGAAGACGAAATTCATCGCCTTCCGTGAATGGGATCAGCGTTAGAAGAAAGAGTTTGTTACTGAAGAACAGATTTATAAAAGGCTCTTGGCGTTATGCCGAGGGTCTTTTTAAACATTTCAGAGAAATAACTGCTGCCAGAGAAACCATACATCCTAGCGATATCTGTTATCTTTTTCTCATGTTTGATGATCTCAGACAAGCTCATATGAATACGAAGCTGATTCAGATAATCCACAGGACTTAGATGAACATTTCTTTGAAAGAGTCGGCAGCATTCACTATTGCTTAGATGGCAGTAAGAAGCAATATCAGCGAGTGTATGCTTTTGGTCGATTGTTTTATTGAGATATATCATCACATCTTTCATACGTTCCAAATCTCTGGATTCTTTTAAGGACAGTTCTTTGGAGAGATTCACATTATGAAAGATATAATAAAAGATCTCGTTTACAAAATGGTTGATCTTCAATTCATAACCATCAACAGGACGGTCACAGATATCATTCATTTTGCGGATCATTTCAAGGATATATTTCTGCCAAGGGACTTTTGGAACGAACGTTAAAAATCCAAAGGAAGGATGATTGATCAGAGGTTTGATATATTTTTGATATAAAGGATTATCTTCTGTCTGAAAAAGAACAGAAGGGCAGATCCGGTAGATAACAAAGCGGCAGTCATAAGACTGATATGTACAAGCGGAATGAATCTCCCCAGTGTTTAAAAAGAAACCTTCCCCAGAAGAAACCAGAAAAGCCTTCTGCCGGACACGAAATTCCATCATGCCAGAGAGAACATATATAAACTCAAATTCATCATCCCAATGAGGAAACAAAACCTGAGCAGGCATCTGTCGGATATCCAGTACCTTGCGCTCAAAGGAAGCCGTTTTAGAAAGCGGAAGCAGTGGAAAATAAGTGATCGATGAATGGTAAATATCATAATTCATAGAAAAACCCCATAATATCAATATTGTTATAAAAAATGTCGAATTGTGTCATAATATAGTTTGATTTTACTATGATTGTTATAAAAATTCAAGAATAGAAAAGGCATTTTCACTGGAATGGCGATAAAATATCCAGTGAAAATGCCTGATAAAATGTCTGTGTTCTGTGATATTTGATAGAAAGAGCGAGTGCCTTAATAACCTAGAGATTCACCAACAAGGATCACTTTGACACGATCTTTCATCATTGCACTCTGACGTCTTGTCACAACGATCTGACTGCAGATGCAGGTATCTCCATAACAGTCACCACAACGTCCAGTCATAGAACAAGGGGTTTTCAGTCCGAGACGAAGGGTGTTTGGAGGGCTGGCAAAATTACGAACTCTCTTAATACCATCTTCCACATCATTGACAACTTTGTTCATACCAACGATCATGATCACATGTTTAGGACCATAACTTAAGCACGCAACACGGTTACCAGTTCCATCGATATTGATCAGTTCTCCGTCTAAGGTGATCGCATTAGAGCTCATCAGGAAATAATCAGATAAGACAGCCTTAGAAAAGATTTCACGCTGCTCATCAAAATTCTTTGCAACAGAACGATCGATCAGATGATAGTTTCCTTCCTTTAAGGCATCCATCAGTCCAATCTCAGAAACACTCATAGAACCACCCCAAGAAACAGAAGAACCCTCTTTGATATAACTAAGAGCCTGTTTTAGGGCGTCTTCCTTGGTTGCACAGAAAACACCATGCATATTTCTTTTTTCAAGTCCCTTGATAATTGTTTGTGCACGAAGTTTGGTTGCTTCATTTAAAAACATACTCATCATCCTTTCAGTATAAATTTTATGTGGAATCATGATTCTACAGATATGAATTCCACAAGAACTAGATTTAATTATATCATGTTTTCAATGGTTATGTTATAATATATCGTAAAACTTTTAGAAAGAGGTAATTTTTTGAAAGCACTATTTATCACAGAGAAACCAAGTGTCGCAAGAGAATTTGCAGCGGCACTGAATATAAATGCAAAAAACAGAGACGGATACATGGAAGGAGACAAGGCAGTCATCACATGGTGCGTCGGACATTTAGTTACCATGTCTTATCCAGACCAGTATGACCCTGCACTAAAGAAATGGGACTTAGAAACCATTCCATTTATCCCAGATACATTCAAATATGAAACGATCCAAGGAGTACAAAAACAGTTTGATATCGTATCTTCACTCCTTAATCGAGAAGACATTGATACGATCTACGTCTGCACTGACTCCGGACGAGAGGGAGAATACATCTACCGTCTGGTAGACCAGCAGGCCAATGTCAGCAAAGACAAGAAGAAAAAACGTGTCTGGATCGACTCCCAGACAAAAGAAGAAGTGATCCGCGGGGTAAAAGAAGCGAAAGACTTAAGTGAATATGACAACCTAGCCGCCGCCGCATACCTGCGAGCCAAAGAAGACTATCTGATGGGAATCAACTTCTCCAGAGTCCTGACACTCAAATATGGCTGGACACTCGGTAACTATTTAAATCAGAAACGAAGCTTAGTGGTTGCAGTCGGACGAGTGATGACTTGCGTTCTCGGAATGATCGTCAAGAGAGAACGAGAGATCCGTACCTTTGTGCCAACACCGTTTTACAGAATCTTAGGACACTTTGACTGCCAGGGATTTGAAGTGGAAGCCGAATGGAAAGCAGTGAAAGGATCAAAGTACTTTGAGTCCAAGAAATTATATAAGGATAACGGATTTCTGGACAAGAACGATGCACAGGAATTCATCAAATATTTAGAAGATGGAAGCAACAATGAGACGATCGTAGTATCCTCATCCAAACGACAGGAAAAGAAGAATCCACCGTTATTATATAATCTGGCAGAACTTCAGAATGAATGTTCCAAACGATTCAAGCTAAGTCCAGATGAGACATTAAAAGTGGTCCAGGACCTATATGAAAAGAAACTGGTTACATATCCAAGAACCGATGCCAGAGTCTTATCCAGTGCGGTCGCCAAAGAGATTTATAAAAATATCGGGGGATTAAACAACTACGCTCCACTATCAGGATTTGCAAATGAGATCATGCAGAGCAAGAAGTATCAGGGAATCATCAAGTCGAAATACGTAGATGACAAAAAAATCACCGACCACTATGCGATCATTCCAACCGGACAAGCAGTAGGCAGTTTATCAAGAATTTCAGAGATGGGACAGAAAGTCTACGATGTGATCGCCAGAAGATTCCTAAGCATCTTTATGCCGCCAGCTGTGTACTTAAAGATCAAATTAGAGACACAGACCAAAGGCGAAGCATTCTTTGCAAACTTTAAGATGTTAAAGGACCCAGGATATTTAAAAGTCACAGGAATGGGCGGCCAGAAAAAAGAAGTTGCATTAACAGAAGAACAGATCAATGCAATCTCATCGTTAAAGAAAGGTATGAAACTACCAGTCAAAGAATACAAGATCAAAGATGGAACAACATCCGCACCAAAACGATACAACTCAGGTTCTTTGATCCTTGCCATGGAAAATGCAGGACAGCTCATTGAAGATGAAGATTTAAGAGAACAGATCAAAGGAAGCGGAATCGGAACAAGTGCGACAAGAGCAGAGATCGTAAAGAAACTTGTGTCCAATAAATACATCGCATTAAATAAAAAGACACAGATCGTAACTCCAACGTTAACTGGAGAGATGATCGTAAACGTTGTCAGTGCATCCATTGGATCACTCTTAAACCCAACCTTAACCGCAAGCTGGGAAAAAGGTCTTACTTACGTGGCAGAAGGAAGTGTCACAGAAGAAGAGTATATGCAGAAGTTAGACAAGTTTGTCACCCAGAAGACAAATATCGTCAAGCAAAATAACTTCCAGTATCAGCTCAGACAATCCTTTGATCAGATCGCACCATATTATCAGAAGAAAAAATAAAATAACATTCATAAAAACACCTTCCATCACATATATTTGGATTATACAAAAATGGGGAGGTGTTTTTAAATTTATGAAAGAGGAAGAAATCTTAGGAATCCTTCCATTACATATCAGAACGATCATAAAGCAGGCAGGCATCAACTGGGACGAACTTCAGGAAATCCGCCTGCGTATTCAAAAGCCAGTCATTTTAAAATACAACGCAAAAACCTGTTATCTATCCGAACAGGGAAAGATCACAACAAGAAAAGAACAATTACATATCGTAACCTCACAAGAGATCAGACAAGCCATGGAATATATCAGCAGCTATTCGATGTATGCTTATATCGAACAGTTAAAACAAGGATTTTTAACGATCCGAGGCGGACACCGAGTTGGTATCTGCGGAACCGTTGTCATGGATCATGATAAAGTCAAAACGATCCGACATATTTCCGGATTAAATATCCGAGTCGCACATGAAGTGAAAGGATGTGCGGACACCTTATATTCACGCTGCACCAGAATGGGAAAACTCATTCCAACGCTGATCATATCACCACCCGGCTGTGGAAAAACAACTCTGCTTCGGGATATGATCCGAAAAATCTCTGATGAAGGACAGACCGTCGGGGTTGTCGATGAACGAAGTGAGATCGGAGCATGCTACCAAGGCGTTGCCCAAAATGATCTCGGGATTCAGACAGATGTCATGGATGCATGTGAAAAAGGACAGGGCATGAATATGCTGATCCGATCCATGGCCCCCGATGTGATCGCTGTGGACGAGATCGGAAGCAAAGAAGATGTGGAAGCCTTATTTTTCTGTGCCTACCGTGGCTGCAGCATTCTGGCAACGGCCCATGGAAAGAACAAAGAATCGTTATCCAAGAATCCCTATATGCGAGAGATCATCAACAAAAAGATGTTTCAGCGCTACGTGATCTTAGAACAGCGAAACCAGCCTGGCTATATCGCACAGATCATGGATGAAAACGGGGTGGTCCTAAATTGATCAAGATATTAGGATCATTGATCGTGATCTTTGCAGGGATCGGATTTGGATTTCACAAAGCCGCAAAAGAACAAAAACGTCTGGAACAGGGAATTGCGATCAAACGAATGTTATACCTTCTACAAGGAGAGATCCGCTATGGATTTACCCCACTTCCAGAAGCTGTTTTAAAAATATCGACAAAGACAGAGAAGGAATATCAGCCATTTCTAAAAAAGGTGGCAAAGCAGTTAGAGACACACAGTGAAGAATCTTTCGCTAAAATATGGCAACAGACCGCTGATCAGAAATTAAAACAAGTGATCTATGAACCAAAGTTTTATGAAATCTTAAAAAACATGGGTGAAACGATCGGATATCTTGACCAACAGATGCAGGAGAAAACGATCCTGCTGACGATCGAACAACTCGATGACCAGATCTTCCTTATGAAAGATCAAGTAGTAAAGAACTGCAAGATGTACCGAAGCCTCGGTATATCACTAAGCGTTCTGATCGTGATCATCTTACTATAAAGCAACTACCAGACATTTTTATGACAAGGAGGGGTTATGAGTGTCAATATCATTTTTCGGATCGCAGCCGTTGGAATTCTTGTAACGATCCTTGTGCAGGTCTTAAAACATTCCGGAAGAGACGAACAGGCATTTTTGATCACACTTGCCGGATTGATCCTTGTCCTTGGCTGGGTGATCCCGTATATCTATGATCTGTTTGAAAGCGTCCAGACACTTTTTACGATATCCTAGAGATTGGAGGCGGATACTAAGATGATAAAAGTCGCAGTCTTTGGGATTGTTGCAAGTCTGATCGCCATGAAGATCAAAACGATCCGTCCAGAGATCGCAGTCGTGATCGCAGTGATCTCAAGCATTCTTCTGGCAATGTATGGACTAAAACAAATGGAGGAAATACTAACCGTGTTTGAGATGATCCGGTCCTATTCAAAAATCCCACAAAGTTACTTCCAGATCCTTTTAAAACTGATCGGTATCTCCTTCATCTGCGAGTTTGCATCCAATATCTGTAAAGATGCAGGACAGGCATCGATCGCAAAGCAGATCGAGTTTGCAGGGAAATTAGCGATCCTGATCGTTGGACTTCCAGTCTTTGAATCGCTGCTTGGAACGATCCAGAAACTATTAGGAAATGGCACATGAAACAAAGAATATTCCTGCTAACCTTGCTATTTTTACTGATCCTTACAAGAACAAATGATATCTCAGCCAAAGAAACAAAACTCAACGAAGATATGTTTACCAATGTGGAAAACACCTTAAAAGACAAAGAGATCAATCTATCTTATACACAATTAGTAAAACAGCTGATCCACGGAAATGTAAAAGGTGTTCTGCATACGATCAAAGCCAAAATGAAAGAGGTATTTTTAAACCGTATGTTGATCCAAAAAGACCTGATCAGAGAAATCCTTCTGATCGCATTTACCGCAGCCATTTTTAAAAATCTGTCCGATTCCTTTTTTCAGCAAAGCACAGCCAATAGTGCATTTTATATTACTTATGTGATCCTATGCGGTGTCATGGTACATTCCTTTTTTTATTTAAACAAAACAGTGACGCAGCTTGTTACCTTAATGGCAGATTATATGAAAGGAATGATCATGGCATATTCACTGGCTGTTGTCTCAACTTCCGGGATCACGACATCAACGACAGTTTATGAATTTTATCTTCTGCTGATCTATGCAATGACAACCCTTACAAATGTTGTATTACTTCCGATGATCAAGATCTTATTTGTCCTAAAGATCATCAACCATATATCAAAAGAAGAACATTTTTCAAGACTATGTAAAACGCTCGAAGGTGTGATCAAGTTTTTGCTCAAAGGATTCCTAAGTGTCCTGTTAGGAGTCCAGCTGATCCAGTCGATGATCCTTCCAGCCGTTGATTCCATGAAAAATACAGTTCTCCAAAAAGGAATGAGTGCCATTCCAGGAATCGGAAGTGGTTTAAATTCAGCCATGACCATGGTCATCGGTTCGGCAGTTGTGATCAAAAACAGCATCGGAGCCGTTGGAATCCTTGTACTGATCGTGATCATCGTCCCACCAGTCATAGAAATCACAGCAGTTGTTCTTACTTATCTACTGGCAGGAATCATGATCCAGCCCATATCCGATAAAAGGATCACCGGAGCGATGGATGCAGTCATTCAAAGCGGAAAATTAATGCTTTCGATGATCTTTACGATGGCATTGTTATTTATCCTGTCTGTGGCATTGATCGCATTCTCAACTAACGTTAATTATTATGCGGGGTAAGGGTTATGGATTATCTGAAAATGATCATATTTTTCCTGATCTTAACAACACTGATCGATCAGCTCTGTGACAAAAGCATCTACCGGCCATACCTGCGGTTAATGACAGGATTTATGCTTATCTCCCTGATGATGCAGCCAATATCCTATTATTTATCCAACGAAGATATCGTGACACAGGCAATCTCAACAGCAGTCAAAGGAGAAAATAACCCTACATTTTTAGATGGTGCAAAAGAAGAAAAACAAAATCAAATCAAAGAACAGATCACAACATTATTTTCACAGTACGATCTCAAAGTATTAGACGTTGACTCAAAGGTAAATGAAAAAGGAACCATCGAGAAGATCGACATCAAAACAGACAAGCTTCGTCATACAAAGAAACTAAAAACCGCAATTTCAAACTTCTATAATATGAAGGAATCTAATATAAATATAAGTGAGTAGAAGAAATATGATAGAGAGGGAAAAACTACAACATCTGATCGAAAATATCGGCATTCCAAAACTTTGCCTGATCTTACTTCTTGGCATCAGCCTGATCATCGTAAGCATCCCATCCGGGAAGACAAAGAAGAACGCACAAAGCACTGAAACCACAGCAAAAGAAGATTCTACTGATCTCTATGTGAAAAAGCAGGAGAGGCGATTGGTCAATGCATTAAAACATGTAGAAGGAGTCGGAAAAGTAAAAGTGATGATCACCGTTAATTCATCCAAAGAAGCTGTCGTAAATAAAGACAGTCCCTACGAACAAAGCAGCAGTGAAAAAGAAAAAACGGTCAAAGAAGATGAACAGACTGTCTTAGTCGAAGAAGATGGAAAGAAAGTCCCATATGTGATCAAAGAAGTAGAACCAGTCGTTGAAGGAGTGGTCGTTGTCGCCCAGGGTGGTGGGAATGATATTATAAAGAATCAGATCGTTGAAGCAGTTTCTGTGTTATTTCATATTTCATCTTATAAAGTGAAAGTCTTAAAAATGGAGGATTCCTAACAATGAAAAAAGTATTTCAGAAAAATCAGATGATCATCATGACCTTAGCGGTTGTGATCGCTGTTGCAGGGTATGTAAATTATAGTCAGAAATACGATCCGGCTGGGACGAAGAATGGCAAGACGAAGACAGTTTCAAAGAATGTGGCAAAAGAAAGTGCGGCAGCAGTAACCGATGATGTGACCGACGTTGGGGAAGCGGTACTGACGAATGCTCAGGTTAGTAATTATGTGGCGAAGGCGAAACTTGAGAGGGAGCAGACACATAGCAAGGCGAAGGATACACTGGAAGAGATTATTAAGGATCAGACGGTGAAAGATAGTGTGAAGCAGGATGCGGTGGATAAACTTGCGATGCTGTCAGAGCAGATGGAGATGGAAACTGCAGCGGAGAATCTGCTAGGGGCTAAGGGATTTTTGAATAGTATTGTTACGATTACGAATGGGAAGGTGGATGTGTTGGTGAATAAGAAAGATCTGTCTAAGGTTGAGAGGAGTCAGATTGAAGATATTGTTGTTCGGAAAGTGGGGTGCCAGTTGGGGGATGTGGTGATTAGTTCGATTAAGACGGAGGAGTAGGGAAAGATAAATTTGATGATAATTCGCTAATATTTGGAAATAGAGACAGTTATTTCTCCAATATTAGCGTTTTTTCATAAATAAAGGTTTGTTATAAGTAATTTGTAGTAAATGCAGAAAATATATTAAATGAAGGAGAATATATGGATAAAAAAATTAAACAAAAGAATTATGAAGAAACTGATAAGAATGATCGAAAAACAAATAGGTTTACTACATGGATAAAAAATCACAAAAAACCGATAACTGCAGTTGGTGTAGGAATTATAACAATAGTTGGTGTAATTCTAAAATATAGGAATGACGAAAATGAAATATTGGAAAATTCACTTGAAGAAGATAGAATATCAAAGTTAATAGAAACCTCTGAAGATTTATCAATAACACAAGTTGAATCGCAAATGTTAGAAACAACGAAAAAGGAAAGAACTTATACGCTTCCGACTGAATCATATGATGTAAATAGACATGTTAGAACAATGCATGTTAATCGACATCATTCAGAAGAAAAAGCGGAAGAGGCTAAAGTGCTTGGTATAGAATTGCTGCCAAATCAAACACTGGTAGATAGTTATGAAAAGTATAAGCCTGATATAGTGGAAAATATAGAAGGGTGTTAGAAGAATAAAAAGATTACTTAGAAATGAGTGATCTTTTTATTTTAGATATTTGGCTGTGTACGTTGTATATATTTCAATGATTTGTATTGACATATGCATTGTAAAGTAGTATATTAAACTTAAAGTTATTGTACGTCATACATATTTCAAGAACTAAAATGAAATATTAAAAACATTGTGAGGTAATATAAATGAAATTAAAAGAAGTAGCCAAGATTACTGTAGGACAGATTATGCCAAGAGTTTCTGCTGAAAATAAGAATGAAGAGGAGATAATTGGAACAGTTAATGTTCTTGCACCGAAAGCAATTTCTGATGGAATAATTGTAAAAGAAAATTTGGGAGAATTACAAATTTGTAAAAAAATTGATGAAGAAAAATTTACAAAAGAGGGGGACGTGGTTGTTAAGCTATCAACACCATATGATGCAACATATGTAACAAAAGAAAATGAAGGATTGGCAGTGCCATCATTTTGCGCCATTATCAGAGTTAAAGAAGATAAACTAGATGCTAAATATTTGTCAGCTTTTTTTAATACAGAATATGTAAGAGAAATTCTTAAATCAAAAGTAATGGGATCCATAAGACCCATGGTCAAAGTTTCTGATTTGAGAAATATTGATATTCCATATGTATCTGAAGAAGATATGGCTGATATTGGTCAAGCATATATCTTGAGTGGAAAGAAAAAATCTATACTTTCAGATATGATAGAAACTGAAACAAAAATAATGGAAAACATAGTATTAAAAAGTATCAAGAAAGGAATGGAAAATGAATAATCAAGAAATCAATAGACTATGGGTGTTGATAGATAAATTTAGAGGGGCTTTTGATACAACAGAATTGTATAAAATAATGGTGTATGCATTATTATTAAAATTTTTAGAACTAAAAAAAGATGAGTTAGATTTTTATGATAAAGAAATTTTTTTAGGATATTTATCACAGATGTATGGGAAAATAATTTACTCAGAACATCTACTAGGCTATTTAGCAAAAGTAGAAAATTTTTATAATATAGAACATGGTGTATTATGTGAAACAATAGATACAATTTTATATAAGGCAGATGAGAATAGCGTAAGACATATTTTTGAAGCAGTGAATTCTATTGAAATAAAAGAGCAAAAAGATTTATATGAATTTGCCAAACTAATTGTAGAAAGAATGTCATTACAAATTAAAAAAATATCAAATTTTAGTTATTCATCAGAAAGTCTTGTTAAACTTGAAAAGGCCATTCTTAATACTCAAGATGGGATGAAAGTATATGATGGATATTGCGGTTCTGGATTATCTGTCAATGAAGTTGCAGCAGGAAAAGGAACCGTTTATTTACAGGATTTATCAGTGCAAATTATTGGAATTGCAGCCATAGTTACTATATTAAGCGGAAATAAAATAGGATCAATAAAATGTGGAGATTCCATATTAAATCCGATTTCTGCGAATGATAAATATGATAGAATTGTAGTTGAAACACCATTAAAAATAAAGTACAAGACAGAATACTTAATGAATATAGAAGAATGGAATGTTTTGTACTCAAATTGTGGAGAATCAGAAACTATAGGAATTGGACATGCTATTGCAAGATTAAGCGAGAATGGAATCGCTATTGTTCTTGTGCCAATGGGAATCCTTTTTAGAAGTACGAAGAAGATAGTGCAAATTAGAGAATGCTTAGTAGAGGATAAATATGTTGATAGCATAGTAGAGTTACCGCCGGGAGTTATTCCTAACACATCATTTACATCAGCATTTGTGATTCTTAAACGGAATAAAAAAAGTGAAGAAGTGTTTATGATAAATTCGGAGGATTTTTTTGTTAAAGATAGAAAAGTATGTAGTATTTCAGATGAGAAAGTTGCAGAACTTATAGAAATATTACAAAGTAAAAAAGATGTGAAAAATGTATCAGCAAAAATAAGCAAAAAGACTTTAAAAGAGAATGCTTATGATTTATGTCCGCATCGATATATTATGAATGATCCTATGGATAATCTTGTTATTAAGGATACGGAGAAAATAGATAGTCAATATAAAGAATTAAAAGAAGAACTAAAATGTATAGAGAGAAATCTTGATATAATAAGAAAAAGATTTATATAGCTAAGAGGATAATCATTATAGTAAAAACAAAAGAAGAATAATATACAAGGAGATAAAATAGATGGCAAATAGTGATGATTTAATTATAAGTGTTGGTAAAAATTCCAACGATACAGCAGCTCTTGTTTGGTCTGTTGCAGATGACCTTGTGGGAGCATATAAACCACATGAATATGGTCTGGTTATTCTGCCTATGACAGTAATTAAGCGATTTCATGATTGCTTATTACCAACGCACCAGAAAGTACTTGATACATATAAGAAAGTAGAAAAACTGGATGTAAAAGATGGTTTCTTGCGTAAAGCTTCAGGTTATCAGTTTTACAATACAAGTCCATTTACATTTAAAACATTGATTGCTGATCCGGAAAATATTATAGATAATTTTAAAGCATATCTAAATGGATTTTCTGATAATGTGCAGGATATTCTTGCACGCATGGATTTTGAATCTCAGATTAAACACATGGAAGAAGCAGGTCTTCTGTATCAGGTGATCTCAGATTTTTGCACAGATAAAGGTGATTTTTCACCTGAGAAAATCAGTGCTGTTGACATGGGATATGTATTTGAAAATCTTGTTCGTAGATTTTCCGAATCTTATAATGAAGAAGCCGGAGCACATTTCACAAGTCGTGACATTATCTATCTGATGAGTGATCTTCTTGTAGCTGGTGATGAATCAGCGTTTACAGGAGGCGGTATTTCTAAGACTGTTTATGATATGACAATGGGAACATCTCAGATGCTTACTTGTATGGAAGAAAGATTAAAACAAATGGATGCAGATGCAGACGTTACTGTATTTGGTCAAGAGTTCAATCCATTTACATTCGGTATTGCAAAGGCGGATATGCTTATTCGTGGCGGTGATCCTAATAATATGCAGTTCGGTGATACCTTATCTGATGATAAATTCAGTGGATATAAGTTTGATTATATTATTAGCAATCCACCATTTGGTATTCCTTGGAAACGTGAAGAAAAGGAAGTTAGAGATGAATTTAAAAAAGGTACAGCTGGGAGATTTGCACCAGGACTTCCTGCAAAAGGTGATGGCCAGCTTTTGTTCATGTTGAATGGTCTTGCAAAGTTAAAAGATGATGGCCAGATGGCAATTATCCAGAATGGCTCATCTTTATTTAATGGTGATGCAGGTTCTGGTCCTTCTGAGATTCGTAGATATTTAATTGAGAATGATTGGTTGGATGCAGTTGTGCAGTTGCCGAATAATGCTTTTTACAATACAGGTATTGCAACATATATCTGGATTGTGATGAAGAATAAACCTGTAACACATCAGGGTAAAGTACAATTGATTGATGCATCTGCTTGTTGTTCTGCAAGACGTAAAAATATTGGCTCAAAGAACGTAGATATTACAAAGGTTGATCGTGATTTGATTATTGAAGCGTATGGTGCTTATGTAGATGGTATATATAATGGTGTAGATGAAAATGACAAAGCAATTATTGTAAAGAGTAAGGTCATAGATGCTATTGATTTTGGCTACAACAAGATTGTAGTAGAAACACCAAAGTTGGATGAAGACGGTAATATTGTTATGAAGAAAAAGAAACCAGTGGCCGATAAATCAAAGCGTGATACAGAAAATGTACCATTAACAGAAGATATTGACGTTTACTTTGAACGTGAAGTAATTCCGTATAATTCGCAGGCTTGGATTGATAAATCCAAAACAAAAGTAGGATATGAAATTCCTTTTACCAGAACATTCTATGAATACAAGCAGATTGAACCATCAGATGTGATAGCAGCACGTATTGAAGAACATGAAAAGAGTTTGATGGCGAAATTGCATGATTTATTCGGGGGTAAATGATTATGGCAATGAAAGAAAGTGGAATTGAGTGGGTAGGATTGATTCCTGACACGTGGAGTGTCATTCCAAATAAGTATGTGATGCATAAAGAAAAGAATTTATGTAAAAAGTGGACAGGCGAAGAGGTAATGTCATTGACTATGAATGGTGTAATAGTAAGAGATTTGCAAAATCCAACGGGTAAAATGCCTGCTACATTTGATGGCTATCAGTATATTGAAGATGGTGATTTACTTATGTGTCTGTTTGACATTGATGTAACGCCTAGATGTGTTGGTAAGGTTACATATGATGGTGTGACTAGTCCGGCATATAGTAATTTTAAAGTACATGATAATGCATCAAGAGATTATTTTTACTATTATTATTTAATGGTGGATAATACGAAAGAATTATTACATTTAGCAAAAAATTTGAGACATTCCTTTACAGAAGAACAGCTTGGACAATTAAAAGTTCCAATGCCACCATTATCTGAACAGAAAGTAATTGCTGATTATTTGGACGAAACTTGTTCACAAATTGATGAAATCATTGCAGAAGCGAAGAAAAGTATTGATGAATATAAGGAACTGAAACAGTCTGTGATTTTTGAAGCAGTGACAAAAGGTCTTGATAAAGATGTTGAGATGAAGAATTCAGAAGTTGAAGGTATGGGATTTATTCCTAAAAAATGGTCTGTTGTTCGATTTATGAAAGTTAACTATGTTCGTGCTAGATTAGGATGGAAAGGACTTAAAGCAGAAGAATATATCGATGTTGGTTATCCATTTTTAGCTGCGTATCACATTGTGAATAATCATTTGTGTTGGGAAAGCCTAAATTGTATTACCAAAGAAAGATATGACGAATCTCCAGAAATTAAGTTATCAATTGGTGATTTAGTACTGGTAAAGGATGGTGCTGGTATTGGAAAGTGTGCACGAATTGATGAGATGCCATTAGGAGAAGCAACTGTAAACAGTTCATTGTCAGTCATTACCCCCAATAAATTATTAGATTATAGATATGAGTATTATTATTTTATGAGTCCGTTATTTCAAAATATTATTGCAAGATTAAAAAATGGAATGGGAGTTCCACATTTAACTCAAGAGTCAATGAAAGATATTTATTTACCTTTACCATCAAAAAAAGAACAACGGGCTATTGCTGATTATTTGGATAATAAAGTTGTTGAATTGGATTCTCTAATTACTGAAAAAGAATCTCTTATCAATGACCTCGAAGCATACAAGAAATCAATGATTTATGAAGTAGTAACAGGAAAAAGAAGGGTGGTATAATCTATGGCTGAAAATGAAAAGCAATTTGAATCAAATATTGAAGCCTTTTTAATTTCGCCTGTTGGTGGATATGAAAAAGCGACAGATGCTGGATATATCTCATCTTCTGGTATGGCATTGGACATTCATACATTAGTTGAATTTGTGAAAGTAACTCAACCGATTATGTGGAAACGTTTTGAAAAGCGATGTAATTCTGATCCATATAAGAAGTTTTATAAATGCTTTGAAGATGCTGTTCAGATGGATGGATTGTTATTCGTCATGCGTCACGGCTTTAAACATCGTGGATTGGAGTTTAAAGTTTGCTATTTCAAGCCGGAATCTACTCTTAATGATGGTGCTGTAAAAAGATATGAGCAGAATGTGTGCCAGTGCATTAGACAGTGGCATTATTCAGAGCAGAATAATAATTCAGTTGATATGATGCTTGCAATCAATGGTATTCCAGTAGTTGCGATTGAATTAAAAAATCAGCTGACAGGTCAAACAGTAGACAATGCGAAATTGCAGTGGCAGTATGACCGTGATCAGAGGGAACCTGCATTCTGGTTGAATCATCGAATTCTGGCATATTTTGCAGTAGATCTTTACGAAGCATGGATGGCTACGGAATTAAAAGGTACAGATACATATTTTCTTCCATTCAATCAGGGTTCCAATGGTGCAGGAAATGATGGTGGTGCGGGTAATCCGCAGACAGAGGAGGATAATTACGTAACATCGTATATCTGGGAAAATGTATTACAGAAGGATAGCTTGCTGGATATTATCCAGAAGTTCATCAGCTTTGAGGTGAAAACCGAAAAGAAAGATGGAAAGAATGTCACAAAGAAACGTCTGATTTTTCCTAGATTTCATCAGTTGGATGTGGTGCGTAAATTGGTTGCTGATGTGCGTGAGAATGGTTCAGGAAATAATTATCTAATTCAGCACTCCGCAGGTTCAGGAAAATCAAATTCTATTGCATGGACAGCATATCGTTTAGCGTCCTTACATGATGATAATAATGAACCTATATTTACATCTGTTGTTATTGTAACGGACAGACGTAATCTGGATGAACAGTTACAGGAAACAATTACAGGATTTGATCATACACTTGGCAGTGTATGTACAATTGATAAAAAGAAATCTTCTAAGGATTTAAGAAATGCTCTAAATGATGGGAAAAGAATTATCGTAACAACATTGCAGAAATTCCCAGTTATTTATGAAGAAGTGGATGATACAAAAGATAAAAGATTTGCGATTATCGTAGACGAAGCTCATTCTTCACAGACAGGTTCCTCTGCATTGAAATTGAAGACTGCACTTGCAGATGTGTCGGATGCACTAAAAGAATATGCAGAGTTGGAAGGAAAAGCCGAAGATGAATTGTTAGATGACAATGATCGTTTGATTGGTGAGATGATTTCTCATGGAAAACATAAGAACCTTTCATTTTTTGCATTTACGGCAACACCAAAAAGTGCAACATTAGAGATGTTTGGTACAGAATGGAATGATGGTTCTTATCACCCATTTCATGTATATTCCATGCGGCAGGCAATCGAAGAAGGATTTATTTTGGATGTTCTTCAGAATTATACGACATATAAAACATGTTATCAGATTGCAAAGAACACAAAGGATAATCCTGATGTTCCACAGTCAAAAGCATTGAAGACAATTAAGAAATACGAAGAATTACATCCATATAACATTCAACAAAAATCCGCAATTATTGTCGAAACATTTCGCAACGTGACAAAGCAGAAAATTAAAGGAAAGGGGAAGATGATGGTTGTAACATCATCAAGATTAGCTGCGGTTCGTTACTATCATGAGATCAAAAACTATTTGGAATTAAATGATTATCATGATGTTGAAATTTTGGCTGCTTTTTCTGGTTCAATCAAAGATCCAGATGATCAAGAAGAGATTGAATGGACAGAAAGTAAATTAAATGGTGTTAATGAATCTCATACAAAAGAAGTATTCCATGATGAAGGAAATATTCTAATTGTAGCTGAAAAATATCAAACGGGATTTGATGAGCCATTGCTTCATACAATGATTGTTGATAAAAAATTGCGGGGTGTGAAAGCAGTTCAGACGTTGAGTAGATTAAATCGCATACATCCGGATAAACAGGATACGTTTATTATTGATTTTATAAATACAAAAGAAGATATTTTGAAAGCATTTCAGCCATTTTATAAGGAAACCTTGTTGTCAGAAGAAATTAATACAGATTTAATTTATAAGACACAAAAGATGCTACGTGCTTTTAAAATTTATGATAACTTGGACATTGAAAAGGTAAGTAAAATATATTTTGATGAAGCCAAGCGTAAAGCAAATAAGATTCAGGCAGCTATAACTAATGCATTGTTGCCAATTCAGCAAAAATACAATGCATTGAACGAGGAACAAAGGTATCAGTTTCGTAGATTATGTAGATCATTTGTAAAATGGTATGGTTATATCACACAGATTGTGAGGATGTTTGATAAGCAGATGCACAATGAATATATCTTTTGTTCTTATTTAGTAAAGGTTATACCTGCTGATCCAATGATGCCATTTGATCTTGGAGATAGAGTAAAACTTGAGTATTACAATCTTGAGAAAACTTATGAGGGTTCTATTAGTCTTTTGAACGAAGAAAATGGTGTTTATGAACCTGCTAAATTGAAAAAACCTGTAAAAATGACTGAAACATTTAGTCCATTGGAACAGGTCATTGATAAAATTAATCAGCAATACATAGGTAATTTTACTGATGGCGATAAGGTTGTAATTAGTACACTACATGAGAAATTAAAGAATAACAAGAAACTGAGAAAAGCTGCAAAGACAGATGGCCGTCAGATTTTTGAAAAGAACATTTTCCCACAGCTATTTGAGGATGCGGCACAAGAAGCATATATTGAAAGTACGGAAACGTACACAAAACTGTTTGAGGATGCTGGAAAATATCGTGCTATTATGAATGCATTAGCTCAGGCGATATTTGATGAGATAAGGGATGAAGGAAAATAATATGAGTATTTAATATTTTTTAGATATAAGAGGGAAGGAGAAATAAAATGTTTGAATCAGGACTTGAATTTTTAAGAGCAGATTTTCATTTGCACACACGAAAGGATAAAGAATTTTCCTATAAAGGAGAACCAAATGATTTTGTAAAATCATATATTGCGGCATTAAAACAAGAAAACATTTCAGTTGGAGTTATTACAAATCATAATAAGTTTGACAAAGATGAATATAAGGCATTGAAAAAGGCAGCAAGAAAAGAAAAAATATTTATATTACCGGGCGTGGAATTAACAGTTAAAGAAGGAGCAAATGGAATACATACGCTTGTTGTTTTTAACCCTGACGAATGGTTGGAAAATGGAAATAATCATATTCAAACATTTTTGACTGCTGCATTTGCAACAATATCAAATCCTGAAAACAGAAATACAAAATGCTGTTATGATTTAAAGAATACATTAGAAAAACTTGAAGAGTATGGAAAAGATTATTTTATAATATTTGCACATGTTGATCAAAGTAGTGGGTTATTTGAAGAATGTGCTGGTGGGTTATTGGAATCACTTTCAGGATTAGCACCGTTTAGAAAAAGAGTCTTAGGAATACAGAAATCAAGAACAAGGAATAACATAAATAAATTCAAAGATTGTTTTGATTATATACCAGCTCTAGTAGAGGGATCTGATCCAAAATCTTTGCAGAATATTGGAAAAAGTAATAAACAGACATATTTGAAAATTGGAGAATATTCGTATGCAGCAATTAAATTTGCTTTGCAAGATTATAAAAATAGAATTTCTGAATCATTACCGAAACAAAAACATGGATATATCGAGTCTATAAGTTTTCAAGGTGGAAAGTTTGATGGACAGACTATTAGATTTTCATCAGAACTTAATTCGTTAATAGGAATTCGAGGAAGTGGGAAATCATCTATACTTGAGGCAATTAGATATATATTTGATTTGCCATTGCAAACTGATAGAGAATATAAAGAATCTTTGATAAAAAATATTTTTGGATCAGGAGGAAAAGCAAGGTTATCTGTTGTTGATAAACATGGTAAACGTTATGTCATTAGTCGTATATATGGAGAACAAAGCAATATAGTTGATGAAAATGGAGTTGACTTAAATATAGAACCATCAAGTTTATTTGATGGTATCCAATATTTTGGACAAAAAGATTTATCAAATGGTGCTGATCATGAAAATGTACTTCTTGAAAAACTTGTTGGTGGAAAAATTGATAAAAATGTAGAAATAACGTCTAAAGTGAATCAATTAGAAATAACCATTTCTAGGCTGTTAGATGTAAATAAAATTCCAGAGCAAATTGAGGAATGTAAAACTAAAAAATCTGAAATTGAACATAAAATGGCAATTTACAAGGAAAAGGGTGTTGCAGAAAAATTAAAAAAGCAAACTGGTTACACCAAAGATAAAACAATATTAGATTCTGTTAAAGAAAAAATTTGCTTGATGTTGGAAGAATTGAAACAGACGTATGAAAAAAATGAAGGTGTAGTGTTAAGTTTGAAAGATACAGAAAGTATTTATAATTCTGATATTATAATGAAAGCAAAGGATATTTTGAGTTTGATTGAAGATGAATTTAGAACAATTCAAAAATCCATTACACAGATAGAAAATAGCTCATTGCAGTTTGAAATGGTAATAGCAGAATTATCGAAAAAAATAGAAGGCCTTTCAGATGAATTTGCTCAAATAAAAAGAGAAATTCAAGATGATACATTAGATCCTGATAAATTTGTGAAAATGACACACGAACTAGAAAAATATAATCAAAACTTACAAGAATTAGAAAAACAATCTAAATCCAGAAATCAAATAGAAAGTGATTTTAAAAAAGCAGCACGAGAGAGAAATGATATATTATTGGAGTTGTTCAATGCGTATAAGGGAGAAATTCAGAAAATTAATGAATCTCAAAGTGAATTAAAAATTACGATTGATTTTAAAGGTGATAGAGAAGATTTTAAAGCAGAGATGAAAAAGGATTTTAAAGGCTCAAAGATTACTGATGTAAAATATCAATCATTATGTAATAAATTTAGAGATTATGTGGAACTTATAGAAGATTGGATATTGTATGATGGTGAAAAGATTAGAAAAATCATTACCAATTCAGAATATGCAAAACTTGATGAAAAATTGCAGAATCAATACCCAGAACTTTTGCAGAAGCAAGTTCAAAATAAAGTGCAAATATATTATCATGGAAAATTATTGCGACATCATTCAATAGGTCAACGTGCATCAGCACTTATATTATTTATACTAATGCAATCGAATAATGACATCATTCTTATAGACCAACCAGAAGATGATTTGGATAATAAAATAATTTATGATGAAGTTATTACTGCAATTGTGAAAAAGAAACAAGATATGCAATTTATTTTTGCTACACATAATGCTAATATTCCAGTATTAGGAGATGCTGAAAGGATTTTTGTAGTTGAATATCAAGATACAAAAATTGATATTTCGCAAGGCAATATTGACCTTCAATCTACACATAAACATATTGTTGATATTATGGAAGGTGGAAAAGAAGCATTCGATAAGAGACAATTGATTTATACTTCATGGAATTAAAGTGCATAAAAATTATAGGGTGTTAAGAAATTAATGTAGGGAAGTGAAAATGAATAATATAAATAATTATATGTTAGAAAATTATATTGAAAAAGTTTTTAGAGAAGCAGGATATTTAGTTCAATCAGAAAATGATAGAGATAGATCAAAGTATGTTGATATTGTTGTTGAAAAAGAACTAACAAAGTATTGTGTTGAAATAAAATTTTCGAAGATAATAGAGAGTGGTGTACAGAGAATATGCGATATTGCTAAAGCATACAAAATGATTCCAATATTGATAACGTTTCAAAACATTAAAGAAGAAAAAAGAGATTATTATTATAAGGAATATCCTGAATTAATATTAATAGATATTAAAAACTTACTATACACAGTGAAAGATGATCCAAAGCTATATAATGAATTAGTGGCTATGTTACCATATTCTATTGATAATATAGAACCCCAAAAGGGATTTATAAATTTAGATAGTATTCAACATGATGACTATACTAGTTCGTTAATTAAGGAAATAAAGTTATGTCGATCCGGTAAACTTTCATTTGTAACGTATGAAGAATTATGTTGTGAGCTTTTAAAAAATATTTTTTCAGTGGATTTGGCATTGTGGAGAAGTCAACAAAAGTCAAATAAGGATTTATATAGATTTGATCTTCTTTGTCGTATAAAAGATGGAAATCAAAAAACTTTTTGGTCAATCCTTGAAAGGTATTTCAATTCTAAATATATAATATTTGAATTTAAAAATTACAGTAAACCAATAACACAAAAAGAAATATATACTACAGAAAGATATTTATACTCAACAGCATTGAGAGGTGTAGCTATAGTGATAGCAGCAAATGGCTATGAAGAAAATGCTTACTGGGCAGCCAAGGGAAGTTTGAGAGAAAATGGAAAGTTAATTATGCTATTTGATACAGAAGATTTAATTGCAATGAATAAAATGAAAATGGAACAAGAGGATCCAGCTAATTATTTATTAAACAAACTAGATGATTTACTTTTAGAGTTGGAAAAATAATGTTTTAAGTTTATAGTGGATATGTGATAAGAGAAATTCAATCGAAATATATGATTAATTGATTATAATATCTATACTAATGTGTGAATTTTTACATTCTTATGAAACTAGAAATATAGAACAAACTATTCAGAAAATCAAGATATCAGAAAGAAAGAGGTTAATAATAATGGATAATAAAGCAATAGAGACATTGTCAGTAAATGCAGTGAAAAATAGTATAGTAGCATCAGATTTTCTTGATCAATTTATTAATGATAATGATAAAGAACCATTTTGGGATGGGACTATATACATATATGATAATAAGTCGAAGAAAAAGTAATCTTGTTGGAAGAATGCCAGTGCAAATAAAAGGTAAGGAAAGTAATGATTTTTCAAAAGATAGTATTACTTTTTCGATGAAGACAGTAGATTTGAGAAATTATCTAAAAGATAGCGGTTGTGTACTTTTTGTTGTATATATAGGTAATAATGGTTTGGTGAGTAAGATTTATTATGCAGAACTTTCACCTATTAAATTAAGGGCATTATTAGAAGATACAAAGGATAAAGAAAATAAAACTGTTAAATTGAAAGAATTTCCAACAGAAAATAAGGAGAAAGAAAAGAAAAAATCTTAAAAACATGTAAAAATTTTTGTGAATGGATTTTTGAAGCTCCAAATGAGGAAATTGATGATCAAGTAAAAATATTAAATGAACTTCAGATAATTAAAAGAACAAGAAATTTTAGCCCAAACGAAATAGAAAAATTATATAAAATGATTGAAAACAGCAAAATGTGAGAGGATTGTTTGATTGGTGCATATTTACTCTTAGAGCAACAACAAGCGGCCGAAATGCATTTTGCAAGGTTATCAAAGTTAGAACAGGATAATTTTAAAGAATATCCGATATATCACTTTTGGAAAGATAAAAAGAATTGAATATCCGAAATAATCTTAAAAAATCAAGATCAAATTAGCAATGACATTTGAATATTGTAATTTTCGGAAGCTACACAAAAGGAGAATTTGAATGGGTTTATTTAGCAATTTATTAAAGAGTGAGTTTGAAAAATGGGTTGAAGGCGCTTCTCAGGAGGAACTTTCAAAAGCTTATGAAGAAGAACGACAGAAGTGGATAAGAGAAGGATATAATAAAGGAACTGGAGAAAGAACTGCAAAGATGAAACGTCTTAACTTTGAAATTAATAAACGTGTGGCAGAAGAATGGAAAAATGATCCACGAAGAAATAAGAATCCAAACTTCCGTTGGACAGATGCAAATCGTTGGGATAAAGATTAGATATAGGAATAAACACTTATGATATATATTTGGAGAATGATTATTATATAGATTAAGAACGATATTAGAAAATGTAATAAAAATTGAAAAATTTTAAACCATTGGATACGATAGTTAGATTAGGTAATGTAGAATGGTGGCATTATATTATAGAGAGAAAAGATTTTAGAAAAATGCTTTTATAAATTATTATCCAGATTTTATTGTTAGAACTTAAAATGGAAATATAATATTAATTGAGGCAAAGGGTGATTATCATGATGGAGATGATAGTAAAACAAAATTAAAATTCGGAAGGGTATGGCAGTCGTAAGCAGGTAGATTATATAGATATTTTATGGTTTTTAAAGATAAAGAATTAGGAAAACAAGGGGCATATACATTAGACAAGTTTGTTGAAGTAATGAAAAATTTGTAAGTAACGTGTTTAACAAATTATAAAGGGATAATTAAGATAAGAGGTTAAAATGGTATTAAGAGTTGAAGAAATGGAAGCAGGACAAATTATTCCATTTACAAGATATAAAAATTATGAATTTGTAAAATTGCTGAATGCTGGTGGAACAGGGAAAACTATATTGATGAGAGATCCTACTATTAACAAATTATTTGTTTGCAAAAAATATGATCCTCAACAAAAAGAATATGAACAAGAATTTTATAATCGTTTCATAGAAGAAATAAAAATAATGTATTCAGTATATGATAATAGTATAGTCAGAATATACGATTATTTTCTATATCCAGAATATAAAACTGGATATATTATAATGGAATATATAAATGGTGATAATATTGAAGAATATTTTGAAATAGCAGATGAAGAAAATATTAATTCAGTATTTGTACAAATAATTAATGCTTTTTCATATTTAGAACAACATAACATATTACATAGAGATGTAAGGGCAACCAATATTATGATTGATGAAACAGGACAAGTTAAAATAATTGATTTTGGGTTTGGAAAAAAATTAAATTTAAAACAAGAAGATAATCAAGCTAGTATTTTACTGAATTGGCCAGTATCGAAAATACCACAGGAAATATATAAAGAGCATTATGACATTCAAACAGAAATATACTATGTTGGATATTTGATAAAAAAGATAATTGAAAAATATGATATAAAATGTTTTAAATATGGAATTTTGCTAGATAAAATGATAAGAATTAACCCGAATGAAAGAATAATATCATTTCTACAAATACAAAATTGTATTGCAGATCAAACATTTGAACAAATAAATTTTACAGATAGAGAAATAGAAATTTATCAGGATTTTGCAAAATATTTTTGTAATATGTTATATCAAATTAATAAGAATCTTAATTTAGAAAGAGATATTGTAGTTATAATCGAAAAATTAAGGGCATTATTAAGAGATAATAGTTTAGAATATAATATTACAAATAGAGAAAGATTGATTTCAATTTTTATTAAATCAAAGTATATCTATTATAGTGAAAATCAAATGCAAGTATATAAAGTCAAAAATTTCTATGATTTTTTTATAAGTCAAACGGATACTGTAAAAATGGTAGTATTAAATAATTTATATGGTAGAATAGGAAATATACCAATTATTCAGGATACATATGAAGAATTACCGTTTAATTGATAAGGAATGTTATATTTGAAAAGTTAAAGAAAATAAATATTAAATACATGATAATATGAGAGGTAGGTATATGGCTACATATATTGCAGATCGTTATAGAATTAAAAGAAAAGATATTGGTGGCGGTAGTATGGCATCTATTCATTTGTGTGAAGATATAGATGTTGAAGATGAGGAATATGGAACAGTTATTGTTAAAATGTTTAATAAACCTTGTGTCGGTGATGAGGATTTACAGAAACAAATTTTTAACAGAGAGGTGGAAGCATTAGATAAATTAAATCATAAAAATATAGTGCGTATGTTAGATAGAGGATATGATAAATCATTTAAGGCTTTTTTCATTGTATTAGAATATATTAAAGGTCAAAATTTTAAAGAATTATTTGAAGAAATTTGTAAATATACTTATTCACAAAAGATAGATTTGATGATGCAAGTTATTGAAGGAATTGAATATTTGCATAAAAAGAAGATTGTGCATAGAGATTTAAAACCATCAAATTTGATGTTAAGTAAAGAAGGAATTGTAAAAGTTATAGATTTTGGAATTAGTAGATTAAAGGATACATTTTATGGTGATTATACATTAGCTACATTTGCAACAAAAAATTATAGTTCTCCAGAACAGATGAATCAAAAGAATATTACATATCAAAGTGATATATATTCGTTAGGATTAATATTTTATGAAATATTTGTAGGTGAAAATATAATTAATCGTGAGACAATGGATGTAGAAAGATTACCTTTAAGAATTCAAGATATACTTATAAAAATGACGAAAAATAATCCTGATTTAAGATATGGAACGATTACAGAATTAAAGAGAGACATTGAACGTGAAAGAAGTATGCTAGTTAAAGAGAAATATATTAATTTAGGATTTACCAATACAGTTATTAAAAGATTACAGGCATGGAATTATATAGACGATGAGGATAAAATATTAGCACAAGAAATTTTAGAAGAAGAATATAAAGGAAAATGTTATATTTCTTCTGGAAAGGACAAAGAAGGAAAATTTGAAGGTTCTTTTGAACTTTATGGCAAAAGATTTGTTTCTATTTTAAAAGTTGATCAAAGAGATGAGACACGTTTTACAATTATAAGTGTTAGGTATATTCCAGCGGACAGGTTAATGATACAAAAAGAACTGGCATATGAGATTCCTTATAGTATAAAGGTAGGAAGTGGAATAAGAGCCCACTATAAAGATGAAGTCAATATTCAGGTGTTAAGTGAAGAAATCCTAGATCATGAAACTGATTTTATAAGTCAACGTGAAAATGATAAACATCAAAAAAATATAATTAATAAGTGGAAAAATATTTTAAAATTAGAAAAACAAAAGATAAATGAAGAAAAATCTATATTAACATATCATAATTTAAGGTTAAATGAAGAGGATGCATCGTTAGAAATTAAAATTGACATAAATAATGAGTATGAATTTAATTATACTCCAGATGACATGCTTCAAATGACAACAAGAAAGAATGTTCATCATTATTTAGATGTAGGACATATGAGAGAATATGAAAATGGTCGTATGATAATTGATCTTATTCCTCAGGTTGACTATTTTAATATTGCACCTTCTGGTGAAATATCTATTAGTATGAGAATGGCAGAAATTGCATTGAATAGAAAACGAAAAGCCTTAAAAAGTATTGAATATGGAGAAAACATAAATCCAGAGATAAGTGAGATTATTTTTAATCCAGCGATAGCAACTTCTAAAAATAATCTTATGCTTACAAAAAATGATTGCAAATCAAATTTAATTGATGGATCTAAGTTAGAAAGTCTTGAAAAGGCTTTGTCATCAGATAATATATTTTTATTACAAGGACCACCAGGTACAGGTAAAACGACCTTTATATCGGAACTAGTATTTCAAATTTTACATGGAAATGATAAATATAGAGGAGATAAAGATGCTAAAATCTTAATAGCTTCTCAATCACATGTGGCAGTCGATCATTCATTAAAAAAAATAAAAGAATTAATTCCAGATATTAAAATGATTCGAATAGGAATTTTGGATAAGTTAGCAGAATCATCAAGAAAATATACATTAGATATCTTTTGCAGGGAATGGACACAGAAAGTAATTGAGAATTGTAAAGCTGCGTTAAAAAAATATAAAGAAAAGATAGGAATAGATGAATCTTTGCAGGAAAAAAATGCAATTATTATGGAAATTGAAAATATAAGCCAAGAAATGATAGAGTTAGACAATGAACTTAAAGGAGTAGAAGCTGAACTTGAAAAGTTAGATGTTATAGATTCAAAGTGGCAAATTGTTAATGATAAAATTTTGGCGATGAAACAAATGGTATCTGTTAAAAGTTCAGAAATTACTGAAACACAGTTATTGCAAATTATTAATGAATTTTTTAATAATTTAACACAATTAAATGATAGATTAGCAATGGTTATTGAAGAATCGACAGCATTGTCAGAGCAAAAAATAGAATTTCAAGATAAATATGTAGAAATTAATGAAAAAATAAATATAAAAGATCAAGAAATAAGTCAATGGCAAGAAATATTAGGAGTTAATTCAAACGATGAATACAAAAGGGCTAAGATAGATATTCAAAAGGCACTTAAAGAAAACAAAAAGAAATATCGGGAATATTCTAAAGTTGAGGCATTATGTAAAGAGTGGCAAAAACGAGTAACACAGGGAGAGGGATTATTGCGAGAAAGTATTGAAGATGCTACATTGGTAGGTGCCACATGCCTTGGAATTGCTGGTTTAAGTGATGCAATAGAATCGGAATTTGATTGGGTAATTATAGATGAAGCTGGCAAAGCTACACCACCAGAAATTTTGGTACCTATTTGTTTGGGTAGGAAAATAGTACTTGTAGGTGATCATAAACAATTACCACCAGTGGTAGATGAAGCATTGTTGAAATTGCAGAAAAAAGAGCAAATGAATCTTCAAAGGGAAGATCTTGAATTGAGTTTATTTGAATATCTTGAAAGAAATTTAAATGAAAATTGTAAAAGCGTTTTAAATGAACAGTATAGAATGAATCCAGTAATCGGGGATCTTATTAGTAATTTGTTTTATGAGGGAAAGTTAATATCTAAAACTTCAAAAGAAGAAAAAACGATACCGATTAAAATATATCAAAATAAACCATTGGTATGGCTTTCTACTGCTCTGAGATTAGATAGAAAAGAAGAACCAATAGCGGATTCATTTAGAAATACCTGTGAAGCTAAAATTATATTTGAACAATTACTTAAAATAGATGAAGAATTAGGCGAATTAAAATTAAAAAAAGAAACTGCTATTATTGCAGGTTATAGGAGTCAAAGGGATAAGATTATACGATTATATGAAAGTAAATATAAAGATAAATTACATAATATGAAGATTGAGATTAACACTGTTGATGCATTCCAAGGAAGAGAAACGGATATTGTATTTTATAGTGTTGTAAGAAGTAATGAAAATGGTAATTTAGGTTTTTTAAAAGATGTAAGACGATTAAATGTTGCTTTTTCAAGAGCTAAGGAGCTTCTTGTTGTTGTAGGTGATCATCAATGTGCGCAAAGACGCATTGATCTTAATGGTCAAGAAAATCCATTTTTGAAAATTATTAAGTTTATTCGTAATAATTCAGATGATTGTATGTTGGAGGAGGTGTGATAAGGTGACAATAGAGGAACTTGCAAAACAAAAAGTGAATTCTATGCCTAATTCAATTCTTGTTAAATATTATGAGGCCGGAATTCCACAATGGCATATGGAGGCCATTCTTACAATGTTGAAGCAAAAAAAATTGTCAGTTTTACAGGAATTTATTTTAAAATTTGTTTCATATGGGATAGATGATGTTTTAAATATATGTGAGTTTTTGGGAATTAACATATCAGCTGTAAATAATGCAGTTGCAATTTTACAAAAAAACAATTTGATAATGGTCGATATATTTCGATCGAAGTTAAAATTGACAGATAAAGGTGAAGAAGCATTAAAAGAAGCAATTACAATTGTTCCAGAAGATATTGAATATGTTTTATATAGAGATGGACTTAGAGGTAATATTTATCTAGATACAAAAAAACTTTACAGTTCAAAGCAATTACATGATTTTAATATTAAACCTATTAATGCTATTATAGAAAAGCCATCGATAGATGAGTTGGAATTTGAAAAAGTCAATTACGCAATTAAGATATTTAAAAAGAATCATGCTTATGAAAGGGATAAACTAGAAGGTAATTTATTAGAGGTATCGCATATAGTAAAAACATATGTAGAATATAAAAAAGTATTTGTTCTTGTTTTTATGAATAAGAAATCGAAGGATATTGAATTTCAAGTTTATGATGGTACAATAAGAAATGATGAGTATAGCATAATTTTACAAAAACAATATAATAACAATACTAGAGTGTTAGATTTCGACAAAAAACAAATAATAGACGAACATACAAAATATTCATTGATGAGTATAGTTCCACAAAAGATTATTGACAATGCAAAATCTTTTGTGTATAAAGAGTCTACAATTGAACGAGAATTATCCAATCTGACTACCCAAATAGAGGTTATTAAAGCTAATGCTGAAAATGATGAAGAGCAAAGTGAATCGGAAATGGAAAAAATTCATTTTTTGGAGAAAAGGATAGATGAGATGAAAAATGAGTATAGAGGGGCGGATAGAATATTATTTACGTATGATCAAAAACCGTTATTAATAAATTCCCTTAAAAATGCTCAAAATATCATTGTTATTGCTTTGCCATATATTAAATTAAATGAATTGAATAATGAGATACTAGGATATATTGAAAAGGCATTGCAAAGAGGGATTAATATTTTTATTGGATATGGAATTGATACTACAAAAGACAAAAGTAATTTAAGTGTGCAAAAATTATTGAAAATTCAAAGAAAAAGGTATGGCGAAAATCTGCATCTCATTAGACTGAAACATCTTTATGAAAAGATTTTAATCAAGGATAATGAATACATAGTAATAACTACTTTTAATTGGGTTCCATTCAAAGAAGAATTAAAGAAGGGATTTAGACAAGAAATAGGATATTATACAGAGTCAAAAGATGTTATAAAAAAAATAAAAGAAAATCTTTCAAATAAGGATTGGGTGTTATAAAGAGGTAAAAGTATGGCATATTTAAAAATTGAAAATGATAGGATACCCATGGGAAATTTTGCTTTTCTTTATGATTATACTAATAATAAAGAACTTTTTTTAAAATTTTATGATGCCGAAAAGAATTTAAAAGTTGATTATATGGATTTTGCACATAAAATTAGAGTAGCTTTTGAGGCATTTGCATTAAATGAAGAAGCAAAAAAACGAAAACAACAGGTAAATAATAAAAATATTGACATTCTTACTATAAAAGAACAGATAATATCAGAGATTAAAGAACCAGCTTCTTTGATAAACTATAAAAATATTATTATCAATTTATGTGATGGTCGTGAAATGGAATTTTCTAATATGTTATTGAAATATTCATATGTGAAGGAAAATCCAAGTGAAGATGATATAAGAAGAAAATTTAAGGCTTTTATACGCTTCTTATATAGTTTTGCAAGCGAAAATTCCCATGAAAATATAAGCTTTGAAAAGAAGTATGTCCCAAATAAAAAAAATTGTTTAAGAGTTGTGAGATCTTTTCATGATTTTTTATGTATATATTATGGAGAAATAAAAAAATATGATAGTACATTGATACCTATTAGAGATTATATTGCTGTTCCTAAAAATATAGTAAAAAAAATGGGATTAGTTCTTGAGGTAGGTAAAACTCTTTTTATTAAAGAACAACTCGATAAAATATTATATTATATTTTATCGAGTGATACTGAAAATATAAACAAGGGACAAAGACGAGATATAGATGTTATTAATAAACTTTGGGAAGATAATTTTGAAGATCCTTTAAATGTTATTAGGAAAACAGAGACTATTGTTAGTAGTAATAGTGATTATAGATTTCAAGTGTATGCATTACCAGATAGACCACTTAGATTAACAAATAATTTTGTAAATAGTATAAATATAGAACAAAAAATGGATATTATTATTGGATTATGTAAAGGTGTTAAATCAATACACAATTATGATACGCCATTATTTCATAGAAATATAAATCCAGATGCATTTTATATTTTTGAAATTAAAGGTAAATATAAACCATTGCTTGCAAAGTTTGATTGCGCTAAGGATTCATCAGATGCAAGATTTACAGTTGTTCAGAATGTTGATAAGAAAATACATAATCAAAATACACATAAATTTTTTGCACCAGAAGTTATTAATTCTAACATGGGTATAGGAGTTGATTGGGAAAAAGCAGATATATATTCATTAGCTAAAACAATCGCATATATTATTTTTGGCAAAATAATAGAAAATACAGAACCCTTAATTGAGATTGACGGAATAGATGATGAATTGAAACTTATTCTTATGGAAATGTTGGACGAATGTCCTCAAAATAGACCTAGCTTAGATAAATTGTCAAAAGTTTTAAAAACGATAAGTTAAATGAATATTTTTATCCGATAGAGCCACTTGTCCAGTTTAGGTGCAATGTCATTAAGTTAAGAATTGGCATTTTATCTGTTAATGGTAAATCAGTGTTATCGATAGATTTTATTTTTATATTCTGTTGGCATATGTGCTGACCATGTCATATTAAGGTCTCGCAGATTTTACAAAATCATAAAGAAATCTATATAAGTTTCACAGAATCATTATTATAAAGGTGGTAAATAACAATGTTCAATAAAATTCGATTAAAACAAATACTAGCAGAATACAAAAAAATTTTTGCACAGCAACAGTGGCCTGATGAAAAATACAAATGGGAAGCTGTACAATGCTTTCAAGAGAATTGGGATATTAATTCACCTGATTTTGCGCAGATGCTTAAGAAATCTCTAGCTCAGGTTGGTAATTTGCTTACCTCTGCGAATAACTTTCCAGCAGGAATGATTACCGGTTTTGCAGAGGCTGCTCCAGAAGAGGTACGTTCCATGTATATGGAACTATATGACGAGAGTAAGGATTTATGTGAGAGAATTGCTATCTTTAAAAACAGATCAAATGAGTTATTAGAACGCTACGGAAATGGAGCTGCACAGCACTATCAGTATGAAAATGCAATCATGGCATATTTGTGGCTGCGCTATCCAGACAAATATTATATCTACAAATTCAGTGAAGTAAAAGCTGTCTCATCGGAACTTGAAAGTGACTATCGGTTTAAGAAGGGTGCTTATGTAGATAATATTAGAAATTTCATGGCATTATATGATGAGATATGTGTAGAATTACAGCAGGACGATGAGCTTAGAAATCTGCTTAATTCTCAGATCACATCGACTTGCTATGCTGACCCTGAATTACGGACACTTACAATAGATGTTGGATTTTTCATTTTTCGTTATTGGAACAAGAAAGATTCAACAAATGAGCCTCTTTATGCACAGCCTCAAGAAGATGATGGACAGCAATACTGGTTCTTGAATGCAAATCCAAAAATGTGGAGTATGTCCAGTATGCCAGTGGGAGAAGTTCAGAATTATACTTTGTTTAATGATAATGGGAATAAGCGTAGAATCTTCCAAAACTTCCTTGATGCAAAGGCTGGAGATATGGTGATCGGATATGAGTCTACGCCGGTGAAGCAAATTGTAGCTATATTTCGTGTAAATGCAGAGCAGGATGGAGAGAGAATATATTTTGAAAAGTTAGAAGGACTCTCATCACCAATTGATTTTGCAACATTGAAAGCCTGTCCTGAACTGAAAAAAATGGAATATTTCAGTATCATTCAGGGAAGTCTATTTAAATTAACAAAGGATGAATACGAATTTATTATTGATTTGATCCGTGAAGAAAATCCAGTGCCAACAGCTGAGGAAAATAAAGATGAGTATTCGAAAGAAAAATTCTTAGATCAGGTTTACATGACAGAAGCAAAATATGATCGTCTCGTAGCTGTTCTGACAAGGAAGAAAAACATCATTTTACAAGGAGCACCTGGTGTTGGAAAGACTTATGCAGCTAAGCGTCTGGCTTATTCAATGATGGGAGAGAAAGATGACGACCGCATTGAATTTGTACAGTTTCATCAAAATTATTCCTATGAAGATTTTATGATGGGGTATAAGCCAGTCGAGGATGGATTTGAACTGAAATATGGAATTTTTTATAGATTCTGTCAGAAAGCAGGGAACCATCCAGATAAAGATTATTTCTTTATCATTGATGAGATTAACCGAGGCAATATGAGTAAAATCTTTGGCGAATTATTGATGTTGATTGAGGCTGACTATCGAGAGACAAAGACAACATTAGCCTATAATGGTCTCAGCTTTTCCGTTCCAAAACGTTTACATATCATTGGTATGATGAACACTGCTGATAGAAGTTTGGCAATGATTGATTATGCACTTCGCCGCCGATTTAGCTTCTTTGATATGGATCCAGGATTTGATTCGGAAGGATTTATTAAATATCAGGAAGCATTTGCAAATGACACATTCAATACGTTGATTGACCGCATTAAGGAACTAAACAGAGAAATTGCAAACGACAAATCTCTAGGTAAAGGATTCTGTATTGGACATAGCTATTTTTGTAATACGACAGAATGTACGGATGAGTGGATGCAAGATGTAGTTGATTTTGATATATTGCCAATGTTAGCAGAGTATTGGTTTGATGATACAGATAAATTGCAGCGTTGGGAGAACATTTTGCATGGGGTATTTCAATGACAAAGGACAAGAGTATTCTGATCAATAATATTTACCATATGCTTTCCTATGCTTTTCAGACACTGAAGCAAGAGACATATGATGATGTTGCAGTAGAGTCTTTTGATGAGATGTATAATCTGCTGGCTGCAATCCTAGCCAAGGGCATAGGGCTGCAGTTGAAGCAGGGACTTTACAGAGAATATATAAGTCATCAGGAAGAGTTGACGGTTATGCGTGGTAAAATAAATATGCCAGGTACAATTAAAAATAAACTGCTGCATAAACAAGTACTTACCTGTGATTTTGATGAGCTTTCAGAAAATAATACGTTGAATCAAATCTTGAAAACAACAGTCATGCTTCTTTTGCGAAACGGAAAAGTAAAAGCAAAATACAAAGATGATCTGAAGAAGAAAATGTTGTATTTTTCGAATGTAGATTCTATAGAACCGACAGAAATTAAATGGTCATCGATTCGTTTTCAACGTAATAATCAAACATATAGAATGTTAGTTAGTATTTGTCAGTTGATGATTGAAGGAATGCTGATCACAACAGATGCAGGTAACTATAGATTAGCATCCTTTGTAGACGAGCAGCGTATGTGCAGGCTGTATGAAAAATTTATTCTGGAATATTACAGCAGACATTATCCAGAATTGTCTGTTAGTGCATCGCAGATTCCGTGGGTACTAGACGATGGTGTTGGAACGATGCTGCCGGTTATGCAAACTGATATTCACTTGCAACGTGGCAATACAGTGCTTATCATTGATGCGAAATATTACAGTCACACTACACAGGTTCATTTTGATAAACATACGCTTCATTCAAACAATTTGTATCAGATTTTTACCTATGTAAAAAATCGAAGCTATCAATTTGGAGAAGAAGATAATACAGTTTCAGGAATGATTCTTTATGCTAAGACGGAAGAAGAAATCCAGCCTGATAATGTGTATCAGATGCATGGCAGTCAGATAAGTGTTAAGACACTTGATCTGAATTTGCCGTTTATAGAGATTGCAGCACAGATGGATAGGATTGTTGAGTCTCATTTTACTGGTGTAATAAAAGCTGATTAGATGAGAAAGCTGTTTTGCAACTTAAGCATTCCTGAGTTTGGACCTTGTGAAATCTGAATACAAAGATGAAGTTAAAAAGTTGCAAAATACAGGCTGTAGCGCTTAATGATGAATGAGATAAAGAAACTAGAGCATATCTAAATGGAGGATTTTAAACCAGCATGAACATACAAATATTTGGAACAAAAAAATGCATCGAAACAAAGAAAGCAGAACGTTTTTTCAAAGAACGTGGAATCAAATATCAGTTTGTTGATATGAAGAAAAAAGGCATGAGCAAAGGCGAATTCAATTCAGTAGCTCAGGCAAATGGTGGTTTAGATCATATGATCAATTGGGAAGGCAAAGATCAGAACTTGCTTGCACTGATCAAATATATTGCCAATGAAGATAAACTTGAAAAAGTATTAGAAAATCCACAAGTCATCAAGACACCAGTTGTTCGAAATGGAAAGCAATCAACACTAGGATATCAACCAGATGTTTGGAAAAAGTGGAATTGATTATTTGGACGATGAGTCTGTAGCTTGGATGGATGAAAATTATGATGCTACACCACAAACAATTATGTTAGAATCAATAAGAGATGATATTTTTTGTCAGACTAATTAGAAGAGAAAGTGGACATTGAAACAAGACCTTATAGTCATAACAGGCCATAAGATCTTGTTACAGGAGAAAATGGATGACGACTTAATCATCATCACGAGGTAAAAACGGTGGTCGGAAGTGGTACAATTCTTCATAAGATTCAAGCTCGGCTTCTGTTCTTGGAACAACCTGGATCAATCCAGTACAATCCGTAGTAGAACAAATATTGCACATTTCGAAGATATTTTCATCAATTTCTTCGTTTGTAAGTTCTCGTTTCTTCTTATTATTCATGCATTGAAACCTCCTCGTTTCTTAGTATGTGATAATTTAAGAAAAATATTTTGTAAAATAAATCCAATAAAAGATATTATACGAGGAGATAGGAACAATGTATTTTGTACCAGAAGAAAGCAGAGAAAAGGCTGTCCATCCTAGACAGAATGGAAGCCTTTTCCGATAATTTCACTTGTATTAGAAACTAAAAGAAAAGCTTTTGGATCATGTTCTTTGATAAAGTTTCGAAGTTTCACTGCCTGTGAAGGACTAAGAACCGTCAGGATAATATATTTATCATCCCCTGTAAAGGCTCCGGTCGCATTTACAATGGTTGCTCCGCGCTGTAGATCATTTTGGATAAAATCACAAATACATGTTGCATTGGAAGTTACAACATGAAAGTATTTAGAACGGTTAAAACTTTCAATAAAGTTATCGATCAACGCAGAACGCATGATCAGACCAAACAAAGAATAAAGTCCTGTTTTGACGTTAAACACTAGGAATCCTGCGAGAGTAAAGATAAGATCAGAGATCATTAAGCCCTTTCCGATATCTACACTTGTATATTTTTTAAGAATCATAGCGATAACGTCTGTACCACCACTAGAAGCTCCAATATTAAATAAGATTGCTGAACCAAGCGCTGGCAATAAGATTGCAAAGATCAACTCTAATAATGGCTCATTGGTAAGTGGATGACTCATAGGATAAATTCGCTCTAAAAGAGATAAACTTACAGATAAAAGAATCGTGCTGTAAGCTGTTTTTTCAGCAAAGCTTTTACCTAAGACGATCCATCCAATGATCAGCAATAAAATATTCACAACAAAAGAAAAATCACTGGCAGAAATAGGAAGGAATTTTGCAACTAAAACGGCAATACCTGTGATACCACCAAATGTGAAATTGTTTGCAAATTTAAAGAAGTAAATTCCGACAGCCATAATGAGTGTGCTGATTGTAAGTAAGGAAAAATTTTTAAGTTTTGATTTCATAATACTACCTTCTTTGACGATTGTTTCATTTATAATGATTTCTTAATTCAATCATTTATTTTAGCATGAATATTCTATTTTTCAAGAAATTCGGTGGAAATAGTGAGAAAGAACGTATTATAATTTTTGTTATGGAATCTTGCGACAAAATGGATTGGTGCAATCAAGACAAGTATCTATATTTACGTATCCCCTGTTATAACTGTAATACTTTCCGTGTTGATCTTACATGAAAAAATAACAGTGATTTCTATCATTGGAACTGTATTAATCCTTATTGGGCTTGTGATCTCACAAAAAAACTAAGACAACAGACCAGATTAGATGTATAATATGTGATAATAAAGCAAAAAAGGAGATAGGAACAATGTATTATGTACCAGATGGAACAAAAAAATGCGGATATTATGAATGCAAAAAATGTGGGAATAGATTCCTCTCATTACAGACGATGGAGAAGATTCCATGTCCAGACTGTGAGGCAGAGATTGACTATGAGATTGGACCAGATGAAAGTATGGAAGATATTTTAGATACTGCGCAGTTACTTCAGAAAATCGAGGGTGAAGAAGAAGTCGAAAAGATGGATGCTTTACTAAGCCTTGCTATCACGGGTGGAGACTGCAATTGGATTTAAAAATGTATTTTCTAAAAGACTCAGGGAACCATGGACTTCTGGGTCTTTTAGATTGCTGCAATAATTGAAACAGGAAGGCAGGAATATCAATTTATGAACGATACACAAGACAACAAATGGGACAAACTATTGCACATCAAAACCATGGGCAGAGACGACTCTCAATCCGATCAATACCGCTATCCATACGAACCAACTCCATATTCTGTACTGCAACGATTAGCAAATACAGGACTTATAAGGAAGAACAATATGCTCTTAGATTATGGCTGTGGTAAAGGAAGAGTAGACTTTTTCTTATCCTACCAGACAAGATGCCGTTGCCTCGGAGTTGAATATGACGAACGCATTTATGAGAAAGTAATGGAAAATAAGAAAGAAGCCATATCGAAAGAGAGGGTATCATTTTCATTAGCGAATGCAGAAGAATTTCAACTCCCAGAACAGATAGACCGCATCTATTTTTTTAATCCATTTTCCGTAGAGATTTTGAGAAAAGTGATGGCAAGGATCATGGAATCATACTATGAACATCCAAGACAGATTTTATGTTTCTTCTATTATCCATCTGACGAATATCTTACATATCTGATGACGGTGGATGAGATGATGTTTACCGATGAAATTGATTGTTCCGATTTGTTTGGTGGAAATAGTGAGAGAGAACGCATTATGATTTTTGAGATTGGGCAGTAGACAGACTTAGGCCATCTAAATATTTGATCAATATTGCTCAATGAAGATGAATATAAATAGACGAAAAATAATAAATCATGTATAATCATAAATATGCATCTATAGTTACAAAATATGAAATAAAATATAAGAAAAACGGATATAATACAACAAATTATGTAACTTTAGATACACTTTTTAACACAAAAATCTAGAGCAAAATAATAAATGAGGTGATGAAAATGCCATTAACAAATATAGAGGCGGATAATTTTACGGTATTTGATGATATAAAAATTCCATTTAATAAAGGATTAAATATACTAGTAGGCGAGAATGGTATGGGAAAGACTCATGTTATGAAATTAGCTTATGCAGCATGTCAGGCTTCTAAACACGATGTATCATTTTCACAGAAAACAACTATGCTTTTTCGACCAGATCAGTCAAGTATTGGACGATTAGTAAATAGAAAGAAAAATGGGAAAAATACAGCAAAAGTATCCGTAGGATCAGACACAGCAAAGATTGGAATGACATTTTCAACGAAAACCAAAAAATGGGATGCGGAGATTACAACAGAGGAAAAATGGGAAAAGCAAATGTCTGATCTCACAAGTGTGTTTATTCCAGCAAAAGAAATTTTATCCAATGCATGGAATTTAGATGCAGCAGTGAAGATGGGAAATGTAGAATTTGATGACACCTATTTAGATATTATTGCAGCTGCTAAAATTGATATTTCCAGAGGTGTAGATTCCGCTGCAAGGAAGAAATATTTAAAGATTTTACAACAGATTAGCAGTGGAAAAGTTACTTTACATGAAGATCGTTTTTATTTAAAACCAGGTACACAAGCAAAATTAGAATTTAATTTAGTTGCAGAAGGTTTACGTAAGATAGCTCTATTATGGCAGCTTATTAAGAACGGAACATTAGAGAAAGGATCTGTATTATTTTGGGATGAACCAGAGGCTAATATTAATCCGAAATATATTCCTGTGTTGGCAGAATTATTAATTATGCTGGAAAAAGAGGGTGTACAGATTTTTGTTTCAACACATGATTATTTTTTATCTAAGTATATTGAAATAAAACGGAAATCTGACAGTAATGTTCAGTATATTTCGCTGTATAAAGATGAAATGAGTAAAGTGCAATGTGAGATTGCAAAAGAATTTGAATTACTGGAACATAATACGATTATGGATACTTTTCGTCAACTTTATAGAGAAGAAATTGGGGTGGTATTATAGTGAAAGTAATAACAGAATCGGAAATGAATTTTGGAGAATTTGATGAATCTAACTTGTTTCATATTGAAAATTCTAAAATTTATAGGGATCTTGGTGATGGAATTAAGACAGTAGAATTTATTTTAAAATATAAAGAGGACAGTATTATATTTTTAGAAGCAAAGAAAAGTTGTCCTAATGCGGAGAAACGGCATGAAACAGAGGAGAAAGAACATAAATTTGAAGTTTATTTTTCTTCACTAGTAGAAAAATTTATTGCATCTTTACATATTTATTTAGCTTCTATTTTAGGTAGATATCCGGATATTTCAGAGGTTGGAGATAGCTTACAATTTGTAGATGAAATGAAAAATATGAAATTAAAGTTTGTATTGGTAATTAAGAATGCTGAAGATGTTGCTTGGTTAGTAGGACCATCTGCAGAATTAAAAGCCAGGTTATTACAGATTAGAAAAATTTGGAATATTGAAATAATGGTATTGAATGAAGAGTTAGCAGAAAAGCTTAGTTTAACAGCAAACAATCAAGATTATGCATTATAACCATTAGGTTGTTACCCATACCAATTAGGACCATTATAATGTATTTTCTAAAAGACTCAGGGACCATGGACTTCTGGGTCTTTTAGATTGCTGCAATAATTGAAACAGGAAGGCAGGAATATCAATTTATGAACGATACACAAGACAACAAATGGGACAAACTATTGCACATCAAAACCATGGGCAGTAGACAGACTCAAGTCATCTAAATATTTGATACCAGTATTAGAAAATTTATATATTTCTACAGAAGAATTTTTAAAGGAAATAAAGGAGGTAAAAATAAAATGATAAAAGACATAATGAAAGATCCACTGTTTCTAGCACAGAAATCAACAGATGCAACAAAAGCAGATCAGCAGGTAGTAGTTGATCTGTTAGATACACTAAGAGCTAATTTGAATCATTGTGTTGGAATGGCAGCAAATATGATCGGCGTTAAAAAGAACATTATCGTAGTAGCAGTTGGACCATTTCAGTTTGCAATGATCAATCCGAAGATCACAAAGAAATCAGGCGTATTTGAGGCAGAAGAAGGATGTTTATCTTTGGATGGAGTGAGACCTTGTAAGAGATATAAGGAGATAGAAGTAGATTATCTGGACCAGGATTTTAAAGAGCAGCATGGGAAATATTCTGGATGGGCAGCACAGATCATACAGCATGAAATTGATCATTGCAAGGGGATTGTGATATGATTGAGGAAAATAAGATAATGAATGAAATACCAATTTATACGATCATAAAAATAGAAGCAGAAGAAGCAGAAATTCCAATGTTAACTTTTTATGTAAAAGAAGATTCTATGGATGAACCAGAAGAAATTTCAATGGAAGAATTAACAGCTTATGACAGGAATCTAGGGATTGGAGATCAGGTAATAATCGGTCCAGATGAAACTTTGTTTCCGCTAGATATGGCAGAGAATCTTGGAATGTTTGACGAAATCGATTCGTTAAGCCAGATATCAGAAACAGACCCCAGACAATGGCAGATGGAATGGATGGATAATTATATGGACGCGTTAGAAGAACTGGAGGATTCTACAACTAGGGAATAAGACAAAATTCATGAAAATAAATCCATTAAAAGCAGAAAAACTTATGGAGATGAATGTATTTATGCAGAAATTACAGATAAGACAGAAAACATGTTATATAGAGCAAAATGGTTCCGGCGGTCCGATCATTTTATGGGGAATGTATCCTCATCGTGGAAATGAAATAGCACATATGTGGGATTGTCTGATGGAGACAGTCAATGATCAGGATTTTCTTTTCTGTGCATTTCAGGTAAAAGATTGGAATGGTGATTTTTCTCCATGGAAGTCACCTGCTGCCTTCGGAGATGATGATTTCAAAGGAAATGGTCCAAAGACTTTACAATGGTTAATGAATGATTTGATTCCGAAATTAAAAGCAGATTACGGGGTAGACAGAGAAATTTATCTGATCGGATATTCCCTTGCAGGATTGTTTGCTCTATGGACAGCATATGAAACGGATATCTTCTCAGCAATTGCAAGCTGCTCCGGTTCTTTATGGTTCGAACAATGGGATGAATATGTGTTGCATCATCAAATAAAGCATGAAAGCAATATCTACTTAAGCCTTGGAGGAAAAGAAGAAAAAACAAAGAATCCGGTCATGGCAAGAGTTGGAGATCGAACTAGAACACAGGAACAAATTTTGCGCAATGATCCTAAGGTAAAGCATACAACATTAGAATTTAACAGCGGCGGACATTTTGCTGATGCCCAAAAGAGATTAGCGAAAGCTGTCAAATGGTTATTAGAATGTACTTAAGAGAGGATTCCAATGAACAACAAAACCATAAATTATTATAACAAATACACTAAATCATTCATACAAACAACAAGATCCGTAGATTTTACAAACATACAAAATAAATTTTTATCTTATCTTCCATCGGGCGCATTCATCTTAGATTTTGGGTGCGGTTCTGGTCGTGATACAAAATATTTTCTAAAGCGAAACTATAATGTATCGGCGATTGACGGATCCGAAGAGATTTGTAAGGAAGCCTCAAAATATACAGGAATCAAAGTAAAACAAATCGACAGGGGTATGAAATATGGGATTATTCATAAGAATTTTAAAAGGGCAGAAGAATATGTGGTCAGAAAAGCAAAGAAAATATCCGAAGAATATATGTAGTAGATTAATGCTAGCTATTTTGTTACTCGCAAGTGTCATAACACTTACAGCATGTAGATCATCAAATATAAAAGAAACAACAAAACAAACAGATCATAAGACAAAAAAGTGGGAACCATTGGTGATAACAAAGCGAGAAAAAGCTCAAGCACAAAAAGAAGTTAAGCAAATTTCAGACATTTGTCAAAACATAAAAATCAATGAGAATAAAGTTACAAAAAAAGACTTACAAACGTTATATGATACATTAACATCCAAAGGTTATCCTGTTGCCCAGATTGGGGAAGAAAAACATAGTACAAAAAATGCACCAGTAAAATTCAAACCATCCAAGACAAGTCATGGTGAGAAATTGAAAACATTTTATGAAAAAACAAAAGCTGGAAAACCAACAACGATAACATTGTTACAGCAAAATAGTTCCGGAGGATTTGCAAATATCCGATTACAAAGCAACAATGGAAAGACAGAAGGAATTTTGACAACAATTTATAAAGAAGATGGTAAATTTTCTGTGAGTGAAATGGTAAAGTATCAAGTGAAAAAACTGGAATTGAATGAAAAAAATATTATGACTTTGGAATTTTACTTATCCGATCAAGCAGAATTACAGACGGATGGTACGATGGAATTTCAATGTAATTGAATATTAAATTTTCGCCATTTGTTGCATAGAAATGCATCAAACAGCAGATAATACCATCATAAAAATTTCCAAAGTAGAAAGGAACTCATATCATGGTATTAAAAGAGACAGAAAGAACAGCAATTGAAAACCTAAGAACACAGGAGAAAAGCTGCATAGAAAAGTATCAAAAATACGCACAGCAGGCGATCGATCCAGAACTTAAAAATCTTTTTGAACAGTTACACAAAAAAGAGCAGACACATTACGATTCACTCACACAGGTCTTAGATGGAACAGTACCGTCAAGTGACTGCAATGACAGTGATGGAAGAGACTATGAACCAAGAGCAATCTATACAGCAGCGAGCCAGTCCGAAGATAAGATGCATGATGCATTTCTTGCAACTGATGCAATTGGAACAGAGAAATTGGTTTCCGGAGAGTATAATACAAATGTATTTATGTTTGGGGATAGTGATCTTAGAAAGTTGATGGCAGACATTCAGGTAGAAGAACAGAATCATGCCGAAATGCTGTATAAATATAAGACGGCAAACGGAATGCAGTAATGCAATAGCTATATGATAATTTTAAAGGACTCAGGAGCCGTGGACTTCTGAGTCTTTTGTTGTATATCGATGATGTATGGATTGGATAAGATATGAAAATATGATAAAATGATGTAAATATAGTACTATACAAGAGAGGATAAATAAAAAGATAATGAAAACAGAACATCATACATTAACAAAGACCTGGGTTGTAGCAGCACTGGCAAGTTTATGCTGTATTCTATGGGGAAGTGCCATTCCAATGATCAAGACAGGATATCGACTGTTACAAGTAGATACGACAAACACAGCCAGTCAGATTGTATTTGCAGGAATAAGATTTGCGTTGGCAGGACTTTTCGTCTTGATTTTTGCTTCTATACGTGAAAAGAAAGTGACACTGCCTGATGGAAAGATTCTAAAATATGCAGTTCCTGTCTGCCTTGCGCAGACTGTTGGACAGTATTTTTTCTTTTATATCGGCGTGGCACACACATCTGGAGTGAAAGGTGGAATCATTACAGGTTTAGGAAATTTTATCGCTATCCTAATGTCATGTTTGATCGTACGAAATGAAAAACTAACGGGAAGAAAATTAACAGGATGCATCTTAGGATTTGCAGGAGTTGTCGTGATCAATCTTCTTGGAAATTCTTTGGATTTCGGCTTTACGATGATGGGAGAAGGATTCGTTTTGATTTCACAGTTAGCCTATGCAACATCCACGATATTGATCAATTACTATTCAAAAAAAGTATCACCAGTTATATTAAGTGGAACTCAGTTTTTTATTGGTGGAATTGTATTATTTTTAATCGGAAACGCAATGGGTGGACATTTAGATCATGTAACAGTTGGTGGAATTACGGTCGTGTTGTATCTTGCATTGGTATCTGCAGTTGCCTATACACTTTGGTCTGTATTACTTGCATATAATGACGTGTCAAAGGTAGCAATCTTCGGATTTGTGAATCCATTATGCAGTGTAATCTTGTCGGCATTGGTATTGGGAGAAGTCAAACAGGCATTTAATATCGGAAGTCTGATCGCACTCGCACTTGTATGTGTTGGAATTTATATTGTAAATGCAAAGAAGAATAACAAATCAAATGTTGAGTAAGGAGGAAAACATTATGAGATATGAAATTTTAGGTGAAACACTTCCAGTAGTTATCTGTTATCTGGAATCTGGAGAAAAAATGGTTACAGAAGGTGGAGGAATGTCTTGGATGTCTCCAAATATGAAAATGGAAACAACTTCGAATGGAGGAATAGGAAAGATCTTTGGAAGGGCGTTTTCAGGAGAAAAGATGTTCCAGAATGTTTATACAGCACAAGGCGGAGAAGGGATGATCGCCTTTGCTTCATGCTTCCCGGGATCCATCAAGGCATTTGAAATTGCACCTGGACAGGAAATGATATTACAAAAAAGTACTTATCTTGCCGGTGAGAATGGAGTTGAGTTATCTGCATTCTTTAATAAAAAGATCGGAGCTGGATTATTTGGCGGAGAAGGTTTTATTATGCAGAAAGCATCTGGCCATGGTATCATGTTTGCAGAATTTGATGGTCATGTTGTGGAATATGAATTAGAGGCTGGAGAGCAGATTGTTGTAGACACTGGACATTTGGCCGCGATGACAGCAAGTTGTACGATGGAGATCAAAAGTGTTCCGGGTGTAAAGAATATGTTGTTTGGTGGAGAAGGAGTGTTTAACACAATACTTACAGGCCCTGGGAAAGTATGGCTGCAAACAATGCCAATCAGTAATGTAGCTGGAGTATTAAGCCCATATTTTCCAAGCTCTAGTAAATAGAAAAAACATGAATAGATTAAGGAATGGGGAGTGATCAATATGGCCTTTTTTGACTATGATCGAAATGGGAAAAAAGATTGGAAAGACAATGCCAGAGAATATTATCTTTATAACAAATTAAAAGAAGATGATGCATCGAAGCATAGCCAAGGGAAGAAGGAATCATCCGATGATGGGAAATCAAATGTTGGGTGTGGTTCTGTACTATTGTGTTTTTTATTTATGTTTTGTATGATGTGGTTCGCTATGATGGTTGATTCATTATGCAAATAGAGGAGCATAGAACGATGACAAAGACAAAGGCTTATATTGCGATCGACCTCAAATCATTCTATGCTTCTGTGGAATGTAAGGAGCGAAATCGCGATCCTTTAACGACAAATCTTGTGGTTGCAGATCAAAGCCGGACGGAGAAGACGATCTGCCTTGCGGTATCTCCATCGCTGAAAAGCTATGGAATACCAGGCAGACCACGTTTGTTTGAAGTCGTGCAAAAGATTAAAGAAGTCAATAATACCCGCAGGTGGAGAGCTTTAAACAGAACATTTACAGGTTCGTCGGATGACAGCACAGAATTAAATGCAAATCCGGCATTGAAGGTTGATTATATTGTTGCCCCACCACGTATGGAATACTATTTGGAATATAGTTCCAAGATTTATAATATTTATCTGAAGTATATTGCGCCAGAAGATATTTTTCCGTACTCAATTGATGAAGTATTTATAGATGCAACAGATTATCTGAATACTTATCAGATGACTGCAAGGGAACTTGCCATGACTATGATACGAGACGTTTTAAAAACAACGGGAATTACAGCAACCGCCGGAATCGGAACGAATATGTATCTGTGCAAGATTGCGATGGATATCGTAGCAAAGCATATTAAACCGGATAAGGATGGCGTAAGGATCGCCGAATTAGACGAAATGTCTTACCGTAGGAAGCTATGGAATCACAGACCGCTTACGGATTTCTGGAGAGTAGGCAAAGGCTATGCGAAGAAGTTGGAAGAACACGGTCTTTTCTCAATGGGAGATGTTGCAAGATGTTCCGTCGGAAAGCCAAATGAATTCCATAATGAAGAACTGCTTTATAAGATGTTTGGGATCAATGCGGAACTGCTGATCGATCATGCCTGGGGCTATGAGCCTTGTACGATGGAGCAAGTCAAAGCGTACAAACCGGAAACCAACAGTGTATGCTCCGGGCAAGTACTTCACTGCCCCTATGACTTTGATAAGGCAAAGTTAGTTGTAAAAGAAATGACTGATCTTATGACACTTGATCTGGTAGATAAGAGACTTGTTACTGACCAGATCGTATTGACCGTAGGTTATGATATAGAAAATCTAACGGATCCAGATAGATATAGGAAGTACAAGGGATCTGTTACGATCGACCGATATGGAAGGAAAGTTCCAAAACACGCTCATGGAACAACAAACCTGAAAAGGAAGACATCATCTACCATGCTGATCACAGATGCAGTGATGGAATTATATGATCGGATCGTGGATAAAAATCTGCTGATCAGAAGAATCAATATCACAGCGAACAAGCTCGTGGATGAAAGTTTTTCAAAGGAAGAAGAAACGTATGAGCAGCTTGATCTTTTTACAGATTATACGGTAAAGGAACAGGAACAAGCCGAAGAAGAGGCTGTTTTAGAGCGTGAGAAACGGATGCAACAGACAATGCTCACAATCAAAAAGAAGTTTGGGAAGAACGCTATCTTGAAAGGAATGAACCTTCAGGAGGGAGCAACAGCAAAAGACCGTAATGAGCAGATCGGCGGACATAAAGCATAGAAAGTAAGTATTCAGTGTCACAGGAGTAAGTCTTGCATTTTCAGGGGACTTTATGGAGGAAAATTATGAAGGATCAGTACAATCATAAATACGATGATATTATCAATCTGCCACATCCAACTTCAAAGAAGCACCCTCGTATGTCACTTTATGCCAGAGCAGCACAGTTTTCGCCTTTTGCGGCACTTACCGGACACGAAGCAGCTATTAAAGAAACTGTAAGACAAACAGATGCAAAACAGGTGCTGAGTGAAGAAGTTATAGAAGAATTAAATAAAAAGTTATATCTGATCGCTGAAACGATCGGTACACAGCAAATGGTTGAGATCACGTATTTTGTACCAGATGCTAAGAAAGATGGGGGAGCATATATTACCTGTTCTGGTTGTGTAAAGAAAATTGATAAATATAAACATACAGTTGTTATGACAGATCAGACGATCATCCCTATTGAACAGATAAGTAATATAGAGGGAGAAATGTTTGAAGAATAGTAATGGTGCCTGATTCAAATAAGAATCAGGCACCATTGCTGTTTCATAAAAAGCTATATACTCTGATGGAATGTACGACGAATCACTTCTTCCTGCTGTTCGCGTGATAATCGATTAAAGTTCACGGCATATCCAGAAACACGGATCGTAAGTGTTGGATATTTTTCTGGATGTTCCATAGCATCGATCAAAGTTTCTCTATGCATAACATTTACATTCAAATGATGTGCACCTTGAACAAAGTATCCGTCTAAGATTGTTGTAAGGTTTTGTACTCGTTGTTCCTGATCTTTTCCAAGAGCATCTGGTACGATGGAAAAGGTATTGGATACACCATCCTGACATACATCGCGATATGGAATTTTAGCGACAGAGTTTAAGGATGCAAGAGCACCATTTTCGTCTCGTCCATGCATTGGGTTTGCACCTGGAGCTAAAGGTTCTCCGAGTTTTCTTCCATCTGGTGTGGATCCGGTTTTCTTACCATACATAACATTGGATGTGATCGTTAAAGCAGATAAAGTATGGATCGCATTTCTATAAATTGGATGTTTCTTTAGTTCGTCAGAGAAGAATGTTACTGTGTTAACTGCAAGATCATCTGCGCGGTCGTCATCATTTCCATACTTAGGGAAATCCCCAATGGTTTCAAAGTCAATTGCTACACCATTTTCATTGCGGATTGGTTTTACAGTTGCATATTTGATCGCTGATAGAGAGTCTGCGGCAATAGACAGACCAGCAATTCCATAAGCTGCGATTCGCTCTAAGTTTGTATCATGAAGAGCAAACTGGCTGGCTTCATATGCGTATTTATCATGCATAAAATGAATGATATTTACTGTATCAACATATAATTCAGCAACATAAGTCATAACTTTCTTATAGTTTTCCCATACTTTGTCAAAATCAAGAACGTCATCTGTGATCGGTTCGATTCCAGGAACAACCTGGATTCCTTTTTTCTCGTCAATTCCTCCATTGATCGCATAAAGCAGTGATTTTGCCAGATTGCAGCGGGCTCCGAACAGCTGTGTCTGTTTTCCAACCTTCATTGCAGATACACAACAAGCGATCGCATAATCATCCCCATAGACTGGGCGCATAACATCATCATTTTCATATTGGATAGAATCCGTATCAATAGAAACTTTAGAGCAAAAATGTTTAAAGTTGTCTGGCAGTTTTTCAGACCATAAAACAGTTAAGTTAGGCTCTGGAGCAGTTCCAATGTTATATAAAGTATGAAGATAACGGAAAGAGTTCTTAGTAACCAGAGGTTTTCCATTAATACCAACTCCACCGATAGACTCCGTGATCCACGTAGGATCCCCACCAAATAGTTCGTCATATTCAGGAGTTCTTAAATGTCTTGTCAGACGAAGTTTGATGATAAATTGATCGATCAATTCCTGAGCTTCTGTTTCTGTGATCACTCCATTTTTAAGATCTCGTTCAAGATAAATATCAAGGAATGTAGAAGTACGTCCAAGGGAAGTTGCAGCTCCATTATTTTCTTTTGTTCCCGCAAGATATCCCATATAAACCGCCTGAACAGCTTCTTTCGCATTTTTTGCAGGTTTTGAAATATCAACACCATAAGATGCAGCCATTTCTTTCATTTTAGAAAGGGCACGGATCTGCTCAGAAATTTCTTCACGCAAACGGATGCGGTCTTCTGTCATAGTTCCATCTTCAAAGCCTAGATCTTTTTGTTTTTCTTCGATCAAGTGGTCGATTCCATAAAGAGCAACACGACGGTAGTCTCCAATAATACGTCCACGTCCATAAGCATCAGGAAGTCCTGTTAGAAGTCCAGCAGTTCTTGCAAGACGGGTACGTTTTGGATAGGCATCAAAAACCCCTTCATTGTGTGTTTTTCTGTATTCATTAAAATGGCGGTCGATCTCTTCATTTAGTTTATAACCATATTGTTCCAGTGACTGGTGCGCCATACGTTTACCGCCATATAGATTGACAATACGTTTTAGGGGTGCATCTGTCTGAAGTCCAACGATCACCTCATTTTCTTTATCAATATATCCAGGTGCGAAGTTCGTGATACCAGAAATGATATCTGTCTCAACATCTAAAACGCCTCCTTTTTTCAATTCTTCAGCAAGCAGTTCTTCACATTTATTCCAGACTTTTTTTGTTTTCTGAGATACATCAGCTAAGAAAGAGTCATCTCCTTCATAGAGAGTGTAGTTTTTCTGTATAAAATTTCTTACATTGATTTCTTTTGTCCAGACACCATCGTTGAATCCATTCCATTCGTTTAACATGATTTTTCCTCCGTAAAATAAACATGATCAAAATAGGTTTGTTGTAACATCTCTGTTTTCTTTTTATCCATGGCAGGTACACCTTCTAAAGAATAAGGAATATCCATAACTTTATATTTGTTGGTACCAAGTAAATGATAGGGAAGCAGCTCAACTTTCTCTACATTAGGAATCGTTTGAATATAAGCTTTTAACTGAGCCATATGATCTTCGCTGTCAGTAATTCCTGGAACAACGACATGGCGAATCCATATCTTAGTCTGATGTTTTTTTAAAGCATTCAAAAATTCTTCAAAACGATCCATTGATCTTCCTGTCATTTTTTCATAATCCGTTTTATGGATGTGTTTCAGATCAAGAAGAACAAGATCTGTATGATTTAAAATCTCATCATAATCAGAAAGTCCATAACCTGCAGTGTCGATGCAAGTGTGAATGCCTTCATTCTTGCATAGTTTTAAAGTCTCTTTTAAAAAATCAGGTTGTAATAAAGGTTCTCCACCAGAAAAGGTAACACCACCATCTTCTTTAAAATAAGGTTTAAATCGTCGGATCTTTGCAACGAGTTCTTCCGGTGTGTATTCGGTTCCGCCAGATAATTCCCAAGTATCAGGATTATGGCAGAAACGACATCTTAGAGCACATCCTTGTAAAAAGATAACGGTTCGTATCCCTGGTCCATCAACCAGACCCATCGATTCGATGGAATGGACATGACCAACTGTCATAGTATTCCTCCTTATGGATGATACGTACTTAGAACAAGTACGTAAAAAGTTAACAGGATCAATATCTGAACGATGAAGTGTTGTAAAAATAGAATAAAAAAACGCCGCACGTCCAGACAGATTGCCCAGACGGTCGGCGACTAATGATCATACTTCCATGTGGTTAATTCCACGTGCTCCGTCAGTTATATGACCTTATGGCTATAAGATACTATAGAAAATGAGATTCGTCAACCCCTTAATTTTGTCGAAAAGCTTCACAAATTGTACAAAAAATGATACAATATAGTTATCAAAACAACTTAAAGGAGGATATGCCTATGAAGCTAGAGAAATTGCAGTTCGTTGTAGAAGATGGAGTTGGTATCATCACAATGAACTATATGAAGAATCTTAATGCAATTGATGATCAGATGGCAGACGAGTTGATGTACGTGGTAGATACTTGTGAGAATGACCCGAATGTAAAAGTTGTTGTTTTAAAAGGAATGCCAAAGGCATTTTCAGCAGGAGGAGACATTGGATACTTCTATAACCTAATCCAACAAGGTGGCGAAGTGAATATGGATTCTCTGATCAGTAAAGTTGGCAATGTAACCGATGGTCTGAAGCGTATGAGTAAGCTTGTGATCTCAAGTGTAAGTGGAGCGGCAGCAGGTGCAGGAGTAAGTCTTGCATTTTCAGGGGACTTTGTTGTATGCGCAGACAATGCGAAGTTTATTATGGCATTTGTGAATCTTGGACTAGTTCCAGATACCGGTGGAACGTACCTGTTTGTTAAGAGTCTTGGAATTCAGAAGGCAATGGAACTGTGTGTTACAGGAAGACCAATGAAAGCACAGGAAGCAAAAGATGCCGGAATGGTATATGATGTAGTTCCAGCGGAGGAATTAGATGATACCGTTATGAAACTTGCTAAGAAATTTGCTAGTGGACCATTACTTTCTTATAAGAATATCAAGAAACAGATTTATCAGGCAGGGCTTGCTGATTATAAGAAATACCTGGATGAATGTGAGATTCCGACACAGCGTGAATGTGCGGCATCTTCTGATTTTATAGAAGGAGTCAAAGCTTTTATGGAGAAGAGAAAGGCTGAATTCAAAGGAGAATAAAGCCAGGATCAAACCATGAGCATAGAAGGGAGGTCACGCCTTTGAAGTCAAAAGTTGTAACAAGAGAGGAAGCGCTCTCAAGAATTCATGATGGACAGACGATCATGTTTGGAGACTGGCATGGAGAATTTGCAGCAGATGAGATCATTGATGGAATGTTAGAAAAAGGAATCAAAAACATTGATGCGATCGCTGTATCTGCTGGAATGGCGGATCAAGGAGTCGGAAAGCTGATCAAAGATCACAGAGTTAAGAGTTTGATCACAACACATATTGGGTTAAACCCGATCGCCAAGGATCAGATGTTTGCAGGAGAACTTGCGATAGAATTTAGTCCGCAAGGAACCTTTGCAGAAAGAATCCGTTGTGGTGGAGCAGGCTTAGGTGGCTGTCTGACACCAACAGGACTTGGTACAGAAGTAGAAGAAGGTAAACAAAAACTAACGATCGATGGCAAAGAATATCTTCTGGAATTACCATTGCGTGCAGATGTTGCTTTGATCAAAGCAACGAAAGCAGATACTGCAGGTAATATTTCATTCCGAATGAATTCCAGAGCAACAAACAGTACGATGGCTATGGCTGCTGATACGGTGATCGTTGAAGTCGAAGAGATCGTGGAAGTGGGTGAACTAGGACCAGAAGAGATCGATGTTCCAGCACCTGTGATCGATATGATCTATGAAAGAACCGGTGAGAAACGACCAATGTGTCCAATGTGGCAGCGCGCCAAAGCAAAAGCGGAAGGAGGTCAGTGATATGGCAGGATTGACAGGAAGAAAGCTGATCGCATCACGATGTGCAAAGTTTTTTAAAGATGGAGATTTTGTAAATCTTGGTATCGGAGTTCCGCTGATGTGTGTAAATTATCTCCCAGAAGGTGTGGATCTGTGGCTGGAAGCAGAGATCGGAACCGTCGGAAGTGGACCAACCCCAAGCTGGGATAAAGTAGATATTGATGTTATTGATGCCGGCGGACAGCCTGCATCTGTGATCAAAGGTGGAAGCGTGTATGATCATGAGATGTCTTTTGCATTTATACGTGGCGGACATATTGATGCAGCAGTTCTTGGTACACTTCAGGTAGACCAAGAAGGCAATATCGCTAACTGGACAATTCCAGGGAAGATGGTGCCAGGAATGGGTGGTGCCATGGATCTGTGTGCCGGAGTGAAGAAGATCATCGTAGCAACAGACCATTGTGAAAAGAGTGGAAAGTCTAAGATATTAAAGAAATGTACACTTCCTTTGACGGGAGTTCATTGTGTAACAGATATCGTAACAGAACGCTGCTATTTTGAAGTTACAAAAGATGGTCTCGTGTTAAGGGAACTTGCAGAAGGATATAGTGTAGAAGATATCCTTGCATGCACAGAAGCTGATGTGATCGTACCGGATGAAATTGGTGTTATGAGCTGATAATAGACGCAGGAAAGCATATAGAAAAACAGCACTGTACAGGAAGAAAATTCCCAATGCAGTGCTGTTTTTATTAGTTTATTTAATCTTCTTTTGGCAATGCAATATTTAAAATAATTGCAACAAGTGCCGCAGGTACAATACCAGATCCTCCGAAGATCAACTGAATTCCTTCAGGTAGTCCAGAAAGAACTGTGCTGTTTGCACCGATTCCATATCCAAGTCCGAGAGCTACAGATACGACAGTAATATTTCTCATTGTTAATGGTTCTTTTGTGATCAGCTGAATACCACTGATTACGATAGAAGAGAACATCATAACAGCTGCTCCACCTAATACGCTCTGTGGCATGATAGAGATCAATGCAGCAAGTTTTGGAAATAATCCACACAGGATTAAGAAGATTGCTCCTGTTGCAAGTGCAAAACGGTTTACGATCTTTGTCATAGTAACAAGACCAACATTCTGGCTGAATGATGTATTTGGTAAAACACCAAAGAATGCTGCGATCGTAGATCCGATACCATCACAGACAACACCACCAGAAAGCTCAGAATCTGTAGCTTCACGATCCATACCACCTTCGATAACTCCGGAAATATCTCCGACTGTTTCTACAGCAGTTACGATAAACATGATAAGTACAGGGACGATCGCTCTTGCATCAAAAATGATTTTTACAGGCATAAATTTTGGAATGGCAAACCATCCAGCCTGAGCAACTTTATCCCAGTTTAACACCCATGCTTTTGTATACTCTACACCATCTGCATTGACAGCAGTTGTAGGAAGTACAACACCCATGATTCCTGCGATAATGTATCCTGCGATAATTCCGATCAGTACAGAAGAAGCACTTGTGATACCTTTCGTTCCATGTTTTAATGCAATGATGATCACAAGAACAATTGTTCCAAGTAACAAGTTCTCGATTGAACCGAAATCATTAGCAGAATTTCCTCCACCAAAAGAATTCACACCAACACCGATCAGTGATAATCCGATGGAAAGTACAACCGTACCAGTTACGACAGCGGGGAAAAATCTTCGAAGTGGTTTTAACATAAATCCTAATACAGATTCAAATAACCCACCGATAATGGAAGCACCCATGATCGCACCATATCCAAGGATTCCACCACCCATAACAGATGCAACACTGCTGCAGACACCGATAAATCCTGAACTCGTTCCCATGATGATTGGAACTTTTCCACCGATCGGTCCGATCGCGTACAACTGGATCAGTGTAACAATTCCGGCAATTAACATTGCATTTTGTAAAAGCGCAATCTGAACGTCTGCAAATTCGGTTCCAGAAGCAATACCACAAGCCCCTGTAATGATAAGGACTGGAGTAAGGTTACCTACGAACATAGCGAATACATGCTGCAGACCAAGGAGAATCGCTTTTTGCAGCGGAAGTTTCCCGTAAAAGTCGTATTCCGCACCTTTGTTTTTCTCTTGATTCATTTTTCTTTCGTCTCCTTTTTTTTAATGCATGATGAGCAGTTTTATACTGCTATTTTTCACAGCATACTATTATAAAGGATTTGAATGAAAATGTATAGTTCTTTTTTTTAAGCATGTTTTTTTACATTGCAACCACACCATTTTCATGATAAAATTTACCCGAAAAACTTTCCAAAAGGAGTCAATGTACAGTGATAAGTTTAGGATTAGATTCTGGTTCGTCTATGACAAAAGCCGTTTTGTTAGAAGATACGAAGATAATAGATACAAAGATGATCCCAACATCAATCAGTCCAAGGAAATCTCTAGAAGCTCTTTACAGAGAGATAAAAAAACAACATAAAGAAATAGATGTTATTGTAACAACTGGATATGGAAGGAATCTGTTAGATCAGGCAGATTTCAAGATCACGGAGATTACTTGCCATGCAGCTGGAGCATTTTTTATGAATCCAGATTGTGACACGATCATAGATATCGGTGGGCAGGATAGCAAAGTGATCACTATTGACGATCTTGGATGTGTCACAGATTTTTTAATGAATGATAAATGTGCTGCTGGAACTGGACGTTTCCTTGAGATGACGATGAAACGAGTCGAAAGTGAGATTGGAAGAATCGACACTTTTGTAAAAGATGCCAAGCCTGCGAAGATCAACAGTATGTGTGCTGTATTTGCAGAAAGTGAAATCGTTGGATTATTGGCACAGGATATTGCACCTGGTGATATTGTTCTTGGTTGTGTAGAATCTATTTGTCAGCGAACCGCTGCATTTGCACAGAAATTGGCGCCAGCGAATCCAAAAGTATTTTTCTCTGGTGGACTAGCACAATTCGATGTGATCAAACAATCATTAGCCAATCATTTAGGAGTGAAAGAAGTAGCAACGGATTCATTATGTCAATACACAGGAGCAATTGGAGCTGCCGTTTTGGGCATCCGCAAAATAAAACGATAATTTTTACTTACAGGAGGATTCAAACAGTGGTTGAATTAAAGAAAGAGTTACCAGAGATTTTTGAAGAATTTGCAGAGCAGAGAAAGAATTCTTTTCTCGCGATCAAGGAGGTTAAAGAAAAAGAGATACCTGTTGTCGGTGTATTTTGTACTTATCTTCCAAGAGAGATTCCAAATGCCATGGGTGCAGCAGTTGTCGGATTATGTTCCGTATCAGATGAAACAATCCCAGATGCAGAAAAAGATCTGCCAAGAAACCTATGTCCATTGATCAAATCAAGTTATGGATTTGCCAAAACAGATAAATGTCCATTCTTCTATTTTTCAGATTTGGTTGTAGGAGAAACAACATGCGATGGAAAGAAAAAAATGTACGAAATGCTTGCTGATTTTAAACCAGTTCATGTCGTAGAACTTCCAAACTGTCAGACAGAAGATGGAATCCAGTTATATAAGAAAGAATTACTTCGTTTCAAGAAAGTTCTAGAAGATAAATTTGAGACAACGATCACAGATGAGGCAGTTCTTCATCAGATCAAATTAAGAAATGGAATCAATAAAGCATTAAGACGTCTTCAATATGTAATGGCAAATGATCCTGCACCAGTCAATGGATTAGATGTGATCAATACTGTATATGGAAGTGGTTTTGACATTAACACAGAAGGTCTTGAAGACAGAATCAATGCGGTAACAGATAAAATTGAAAAAGAATATACAGAAGGAAAAAATATAGGGAAAAAACCAAGGATCCTTGTAACCGGATCTCCATCTGGCGGTGCGGCCTTGAAAGTCATTCGTGCAATTGAGGATAATGGTGGAGTTGTCGTATGTTTTGAAAACTGTACTGGAATGAAACCGTTAGCAATGGTAGATGAAGAGAATCCAGATGTATATGATGCACTCGCAAGAAAATATTTAAACATTGGATGTTCTTGTATGTCTCCAAATAAGAATCGTCTGGATCTTTTGGATGAGCTGATCGATGATTTTCAGGTAGATGGTGTCGTAGATCTTGTTCTTCGGGCGTGTCATACATATAATGTGGAAACCGCACTTATCAAGAAATTAGTGAAAGACAAAAAAGGAATCCCGTACACAGTGGTTGAGACAGATTATTCACAGGCAGATATTGAACAGATCAATACGAGAATGGCAGCTTTTATTGAGATGCTGTAAGTACAAAATTTGGTAATCACTGTCCAAAACGTATTACATCTATTATGGAGGTGTTTAACTGTTAAAATAATCTTATAATAAATTATAAATATTATATGGAGAATTTGTTTATGAGTAAATATTATTCTATCAATAAATTTTCAAAAATATTAGGTGTATCGGCTCAAACATTAAGGAATTGGGATAAAAAGG
>ENA-OQLC01000023-OQLC01000023.1-human-gut-metagenome-genome-assembly--contig:-NODE-23-length-156689-cov-11.617220_pt1 | contig 156689 bp, 127 predicted proteins | sample MGYA00242653_ERZ504807 | MGnify/ENA primary metagenome ERZ504807 (study PRJEB26092, sample SAMD00036381) | human gut metagenome | host: Homo sapiens | study: EMG produced TPA metagenomics assembly... | reverse complement strand
GGGGCCGCGGGGGCGTTCGGCTAGGTGCGGGAACGGCCTATTTGCTCAATGTGTTCGGCTGAGATCGGAAATCAACCGAGTGCAGCAAGAACCCCTTTACCCCAACATTTGGAAGCGTCCCTCCCTTTCTAGCGGGTCGCGAGCATATCCTGCGTGACATCAACCGTGGCTTTATCAACGGCCCAGGAGATCCCAACCTGTCGACCATTTTTACTGGCGCAAGGGGAACGGGCAAGACGGCGCTTCTCTCGCTCCTTTCAGAAACGGCGCTTGAACACGACTGGATCGCAGCAAATGTCTCCGCCATGCCAGGCATGCTCGAAGATATTATCGAGCGAACCAAAGAAGCCGCAGATAGCTACCTCTCGCAGCCTCACGCGCGCATAAACGGCGTTCAAATTGGTCCAGTGGGCATCGATTGGACATATGCTCAAGAGGCCCAGGGCAACTGGCGCACACGCATGAATGGCATCTTTAAGCAACTCGAAAAACATGACATCGGACTTCTCATCACCATCGATGAAGTCACCGTCGATCTCGAAGAAATGCTTCAATTTGCCTCTGTTTACCAGCACTTTGTACGCGAAGGTAAAAAAGTTGCCCTACTCATGGCAGGACTGCCCTACAAAGTATCGGCTCTGCTGCGCAACGATTCCGTCTCGTTCCTCAGTCGCTCCCAGTACCATCAGCTGGGACGAATCACTGATGTTGAGATTGCGAACGCATTCCGCAAAACCGTTGAGGCCGGAGGCCGCTCAATCACGCCAGAAGCGCTCGAGGACGCCGTGAAGGCCGTCGACGGATTTCCCTATATGATGCAGCTCGTCGGATATCGCACATGGGATGTTTCGGAAAACTCGCCCCAAATCAGTACATCCGATGTCCAGCAGGGTTCCCTGCTTGCACGTATGGAGCTGCGCGATCGTATTCTCGAAACGACCTATCGAGAGCTTTCTGACAAAGACATTGAGTTTTTGCTCGCGATGCTGGCCGATTCTGGCCCCAGCAGGGTCTCAGAAATTGCCAAGCGTATGGGCGTCGCCAGCAACTACGCAAGCCAATACAAACGCCGCCTCCTGGAGGACGGCGTTATCGGGGAACGTGGACGTGGCCTCGTCGGCTTCGACATCCCCGCGTTCAGGGAGTTCCTGAGTGAGAAGGCGTTTTAGCACACCGGAATTGTCCGCTGGAGCATCGTTGCATGGCAATCAGCATTCCTCTTGGTAAGGACAGCAAGCATTTCCGCTAGTGTTGATTGCCATGCGCTCTTCGAGCCCTTAGGCGAGCTTGCGAGCGAGCTCTCGCACCTCTTCCAGCTTGGGCGACGATGCCATGCTGTCGCGCTCGGTCATACCGCTGATGGTGACAATGCCCTGGTCCTCCCACTTGCAGTACGCGCAGGTTGACTTGTACATAGCGATCGCCGCATCATAGACGCCCTCGCTGTGGCTATCGAGCAAAAGGACCGTCTTGGTGAACGGGAAGCCCGTGGCACCGAAGGCGTACAGGCGGTCAATGGCGGCCTTCTCCTGCGCGGTGATATCGAACCAGTAGATAGGCGAGGCAAAGACGACCATATCTGCGTCATTCAGCGACTCGATCACGTTGGCCATGTCATCCTTCTGCACGCAGACGCCCTCATGGGCGAAGCAGTACTGGCATCCCAAGCAGCCGGCGATCTTCTTGCTGGCAACGCGGACGACCTCGACCGCATTGCCGCCTTCACGCGCGGTCTCGGCAAACGCCTCGACCATGGTGTCGGTATTGGCGCCCTTACGCGGGCTGCCGCTCAATACAACGATATTCATAGGAATCTCCCTCCTTCATGCCGCAGGCGCGCGGCACACATTTCGTTGTAACCAAAACAGATGGAGCTATTCAGTCGTCCGCAGACCACATCTCTCGTTCGTGTTCTCTAGACATAATCTCATTGCCTGATAACTCCTCGACCGTCTTGACTCTCTCCGAGAATTGAACAGCAAATCGTTGCTCGCAAAGTATCGCCTGTGGGAAAATTAACTTGAGCTTTCTCCCTGCTCGCGTAAGCGTTCGCGTGAAAGAGCCTAGCCGCATCGGCCAGGCGCAATATAGATCCGCGGAAACCGGCCTACGAACAAGGAGCGCCTTATGTATGGACAGCATGCACCACAAACCCAGAACGATCGAACCAGCTCGTTTATCCGCAGCGTCAAGCGTCATGTGGGCGTTAGAGCAGTCGCCTTCGGAGCGATTATTCTTGTGTCAGGGCAGCTCTTGCTACCCAATTCGGCACTAGCGGCCGAAACGCCCGAACCCGATGCTGCAACGCCCATCACCCGCAGCGAAGCCAACACGGACGGCAACTTCACAGCTACCACCGTTGTCGACCATAACTATGACTTGGAGCTCCCTCCTGCCTTCATGTTGGTCCAGAATGAGGCGTTTGTATACGACTTCCCCGACAAACCCGAGGATTTCGGTTACGGGCTTAACGACACCATCCACCTCTTCAAGGTCGACACCGATACCAAAAGCCTTATAAAAACCGAGAACCCCAAAGAAGCCAGCGTCTCTATTACGCTGACCATGATCGACAATCACGTAAGAGCAACCGTAGTCTTTACAGGCGGCTACGCCGACGACCAAATCCCTTATAGACTAAACCTCGCCAGCTCAACCCTCCTTGGCACACACGTTGACCGTGACTACGATAGCGGCCAGGGGATTATGCGCGAAACGCGGCACGACTACTACATCCGCTGCGTCTTCGACAGCGACGTGCAATTGATTGCAACCGACGTGACCGATCCCGAGCCCAGCCCTGACGTTAAACCGAACCCAGAGGTAAAACCCGAACCGGAAACCAAGCCCGAGCCCACACCGCAGCCCGAGGCAGAAAAGCCCACGGCAAATCCCGTTTCCACCAAGGCAGTAGCGGCGGTTAAACCAGCCGAGACCACCCTACCCGCGACGGGCGACAACGGTGCGATGGCAGTCGCCCTGAGTGTTGCCGGTGGTGTAGTTGTAGCAGTTGGCATTTCCGCAACAAGGCGTCGCAACCGCTAGCCAGCATTTCGTACCTCGCAGACAAAGATCCATCCCCGCTCCGACGAGCTTTACTCACCGAGAAGATTCTTCCCCACAGAAATGAGCCTCTTTCCAACGGCCGCCTTCACGCCAATCATTACAACCACGTGGACAGTGCGGGCTTCGAGGTCCGCAGCAAGGACGTCCCCCGATGCCCGCAGTGCGGCTGGCAACTCGTGCTGTGGGTGCGAAACGACACGTTTCTGCAGGGCGCGGCGTGGCGCGAGGGCCTCGGGCGATACGGGCCGATTTGGGCACCCTGCTCACAACGACGATTTGAACGCAAGCGAATTCCCGACAAGCATGACAATGCATATGTCGTCATGCTTGTCGGAACATATGACGGCTATCTAGCGTCCAGCCGAGCCATCAATTAGACTTGACTTCGAGTAACTCGAATGCACTAACCTGCGGTTTTGTAAGAGGGATACCGCGTAGCAGCGACGAGCTGCACGAGCGGGTCGCTGGAGGGGACGTTCGGACCCGAGTCCGAGCACTTTGTCTACAGTTGCCTATACACCACCAACGTTCTGCGAAAGCGACGGCACCTCACGGGAGAACTGTCATCGTACTCGTCGCCGCGCTCCGCCCCCCCCTAAGCGATGTGCCTGCTACGAAACAATTGTCTTGTAATAAGCGCCGAAGTCTGCCAGCGAGTCCATGATGGGCATCATCTGGCGGCCGAGCTCGGTAAGGCCATACTCAACGCGGGGAGGATTCTCGCCATAGTCATGGCGAAAGACCAGCCCATCATCCTCCATCTGCCGCAGGCTGTCGGTAAGCACCTTCTGAGAGATCCCCTCCAGGTTGCGGCGCAACTCGTTGAAACGCCAAGGGCGTACGCGTAAGTTACGAATAATGAGCAGTTTCCACTTGCCGCCAATGAGCGCTACCGCCGTTGCGACCGGACACTCCGGAAGCTCCTCTTTCGCCATCATGGGAGACCCAACCTCCTTGACCATACCGGTTTCACAAAAAGGCACGCAGTTACAAATATGTGCGTACTCGTATTTGCATGCGCTTTCGCGTTGAATATATCTCACGCAGGAGATGCCTGCAAGGTAAATCAACCCCAAGAGAGGAACCATTATGGCTAATTATGCAAAGACCCACATCGGCAATGAGAGCCGCGTTGAGCTGCACGAGGTACTCGGGCTTACCGGGGCAGAGGTGAGTATCAACAGTCTTCCCGCCGGCGCTGGCGTTCCGTTCGTCCATGCACACAAGGAAAACGAGGAGATCTATGGCGTGCTCGAGGGCGCAGGCTCGGTCACGATCGACGGTGAGGATATCGAGCTTGCGGCCGGCGACTGGCTGCGCATTTCCCCCGCTGCGCATCGTCAGTTCCGCGCCGCGTCCGACTCGGGGATCACATACGTCTGCATTCAGGTCAAGCAGGGATCCCTCGATGCCTTCACGGCCGACGACGCCATCATGTTCTAATTCGCGATTAATCTGCAAGGGGCCGATACCGCCCGCATGCCCCCTTCGGAATAGGCGCTGAGCAGCTCCTGAGCGTGGGCAAACTCGGGCCCTCGCCTCCAACCGAGCAGACGGTTGACCGCGAGATTTCCCTGGACGTTGTGGACGAAGAGCAGATAGGCGTCCTCGCGCGAAAGCCCAGTCTCCTCCATGATCGAGGGAACCATCTGCTCGGCGCCGCGCTCGACGACGCGCTGTGCCACCCGGGCGTACGCGTCGTCATCCGAGTAGAGCAGATAATAGTCATCGTTTGCCGGCGGGCGCTGGCAGAGGGCGCCTGCCTCCGTTCCCTCAAGCGGCGGCGTCTCAGCCAGGGCCTCGTCGATAAGTGCGTCGAGCAGCGCGAACTTGTCCTCGTAGTGCAGATAAAACGTGCCGCGGTTGATATCGGCGCGGCGGCAGATATCCGCCACCGTCATCTTCGCGAAACCGACCTCGGCCAGCAGCGAAAAGAACGCTTCCCGTATGACCGAAAGCGTATAGCGTCGGCGACGATCGATCTTCCCCGATTCCATTGCCCCTCCAATCGCAACGCTCGACAATGCCCAGCAATCGTTCGTTTATCGACGGCGCATCGAAGCTGTTCATTGCTCTCGCATAAATCAACATGGATACTTTTTATCAACACCTGTTCATAATAGCTGAAAGAAGGCATCCAGTGACTCTATACGAGCAGCTCGTTGTCGAGCTCACCAACCGATCGTTTTCCCTTCAGGCCGCCTACCGCAGCGGCGGCACGCCCTATGAGCTGAGTGACCGCGAGCCCGAGCCCTACGACCGGCAAATCAAGGACTTCGCCCGCATGATCGAGGAAGCCGATTGCGTGCTGGTGGGCGGGGCCTCCGGGCTCTCCGCGGCGGGCGGCGGCGACTTCTACTACGAGGACAACGCGACCCATCGCAGGCATTTCGGCAAATTCGCCGAGCGTTACGGTTTCAGGGGCGCGTTTGAGGGGTCGACCTACCGCTGGCCCACCGCCGAGGCACGCTGGGGTTATCTTGCCACCTTCCTCGACACCACACTCAACGCTCCGCTGCGCCAGCCCTACAAGGACCTCGACGCTATTCTTGCCGAGAAGGATTTCTTCGTGCTCACCACCAACCAGGACACGCAGTTTGTGAAGCTCTACCCTTGGGAGAAGGTGGCGGAGATCCAAGGCGACCACCGCTTTTTCCAATGTTCCCGCTGCTGCACCGATGACGTATGGGATGCGACCGAGCCCGTCTCCCGCATGATCGAGGCCATGGGAGACGGTCTGGAGGTTCCGACAGAGCTCGTGCCGCGCTGCCCGCACTGCGGGGCAGAGGCGTTCCCCTGGGTTCGCGGCTACGGCAACTTCCTGCAGGGCGAGCTCTACGAGGAGCAGTACCGCAAGGTGTCCGACTGGCTCGACGCGCACGCGCGGCAGAGGATTCTCTTCCTCGAGCTGGGTGTGGGCCGCATGACGCCCGCATTTATCCAGGAGCCGTTATGGGCCCTCACGGCGCAGTTACCGCAGGCCAGTTACATCGCCGTGAACAACAAGACGCAGTTTCTACCCCGCGCAATCGAGGATCGGAGGCTCGCCGTTCGCGCCGATATCGCCGACGTGCTCGCCGACGTGCGCAAGACGCTGGGGAGGTAGCGCATGGAGACGGCGAAAGCAGTTCGCATAGGCACGGCGCTTTCCGAGGCGGATCTTGTCATCATCGGCGCCAGCAACGGGCTCGACATGGCAGAGGGGCTCAACCTCTTCTGCGCCGATGCTCATTTCCGAGAGGTGTACGGGGACCTCGCCCAGGCAGACGGCATCGGCTGCATACTGCAGGGGCTCGTCTCTCCGGATGCAAACGTGCGACGCCGATGGGTCGAGCGATTCCATCAAAAGGAGTATGTCGAGTATGAGCCCAGCCCGCTCATGAACGAGCTGCGGCATCTTACGGAGCACGCCGACACCTACGTGATCACGTGCAATATTGACGGGCACTTCGCACGTGCAGGGTTCAACGAGAACCGCGTGCTCGAGACGGAGGGAAGCGCGCGCACGTCGATTGACGAGCAGCGTCTCGCCCATCCAGACGCCCTCGCCACAGCCCAGCTCGAGGGGCTCGAGTGCCTCGTGCGCACCCATCGCAACGGCAGGGTCGCCATCCTCGAACTTGGCGTGGGACTGCGCAACGGCATCATAAAGCGCATGCTCGCCCAGATCGCGAACGCCTGCGAGCACGCCACCTACATCGTGTTCAACTACAGCCAGGCCATGGCGCCCGATACATCGTGCGAGACGATTCTCGTTGACGGCGATATGGCCCCGGCTTTCGAGGAAATCGCTCGATGCTGCCACTAGAAAGCAAAGCACACAGGCTTCGAAGTCTTATCGACGATGCCGACGCCATCATCGTCGGCATCGGCTCGGGCATGTCGAGCGCCGCCGGGTTCAACCATTACAACCGCGCAGGCATGACGCGCGCCGGAATGGAGGACTGGCAGCAGGCCTTTGGCTTCAAGAGCCTTTTCGACGGCTTCTACTACCTCTACCCCAGCCTCGAGCAGCAATGGGCCTACTACGCGCGATACATCGACTTCATGCTGCGCGAGCTGGCCTCGCAGCCCTATCTCGACCTACGGTCCCTCATCGGCCATAAGGACTACTTCATCCTGAGCACCAATGTGGACACCCAAGTCGAGAAGACGTTTCCCACCGAGAGGATCTGCAACTATCAGGGAAGCTTCGCGCACCTTCAGTGCAAGCAGCCATGCTGTGACGAGCTCTTCGACGCGAGCCCCTACGTCGAGCGCATGCTCGCGGGCATGGCGGGGGTCGAGGTCCGCAGCGAGGACGTCCCCCGATGCCCGCATTGCGGCTGGCAGCTCGTGCCGTGGGTGCGCGACGACACGTTTCTGCAGGGTGCGGTATGGCGCGAGGGCCTCGGACGATACGAGCGCTTCGTGCGCGAGCGCAGCGATCGCCGCGTGCTGCTGCTGGAGCTCGGCGTGGGTGAGATGACCCCCGGCATCATCACGCTCCCGTTCTGGAGCATGGCCGCAAAGCTGCCGGATGCGCACCTGCTGAGCGTGAACATCTCGGGCGACTCGGCTCCGCTGCAGCTCGGAAGCAAGGCAGGGGCGATCCAGGCCGATTTGGGCGCCCTGCTCTCGGTGGCGCGGACGGCGAAGGTATTTAAGCCTCCTTGTTAGTCTCTTTGAGATATTCCCCGTTGTCCACAGACTCCAACCACTCGTTGGAGGCTTCCTCGCCCGGAACCTCCAACGCGAGATGTGAGAACCAGCTGTCGGGTGCGGCTCCGTGCCAGTGCTTCACCCCTGGGGCAATGTTGACCACGTCGCCAGGGTGCAGCTTCATTGGAGCCAGCAGATCGATTCAACGAACACACCCTCCCGGGTATAGGGCCTATGTCTCGTACGGGCAATGAGCGCCTTCGGGAACGCATCCCTGATTGACAGAAGCGACGCGAGCTCCCTCTCGAGCGTCGAATCGGCGCTGACGTCGTCGCTCACCTGTATGTAGACGGGCTCCGACCCCCCCTCGCGACGAAGTCGACCCCTTCTGGTACAGCTTTCCGACATAGGGTTTGAGAAAGCATAGGGAGAAGAACGTAATCGGTAATCTGACTCTGCAAATTATTACCGGGGAGCGTCATTAATTATCCCAAAAATGTTGGCAGACAACTCGAGTCAGATGAGTTAGAAAGAGTTAACATGTCGTTGTGAGGATGAAATCATGAGAAACAGTCAAGATTTTTGGGATAAAAACGCCGGGCGGTACGACTGCTTCATGCGCAAGGACGCAGCGGCTTACGAGCGGCTGTACGAGCTGCTGCGCCCTGTGGTACAGCACAAATCGGTGCTGGAGCTGGCCACCGGCACAGGCTCGATCGCTAAAAATATCGTGAGCAGCGCCAATCATATCGAGGCTACGGACGCATCGCCGGAGATGATCGCGGAAGCGCGGCGATGCAATCGATCCGCCAAGCTGCATTTCTCCGTGCAGGATATGTTTCACCTCCCCTATGCGGATGGTAGCTTTGACGTGATCATTGTGGCCAATGCCCTGCACATCGTGCCGGAGCCAAAGAAAGCTCTCTCTCTGAAATTCGTCGCGTGCTGAGGGACGGCGGCGTTCTGGTTGCGCCGACCTTCACCCATGCGGATAACGCTATCTTCGGAAAGGTCAAAACATTTTTCATGAAATTGGCGGGCTTTCCGCTGCACAGCAAGTGGACGAGCGAAGAATATCTGTCATTTCTGCGGGAAAACGGCTGGACGGTACAAAAAAGCACCATGCTGAAAGCCTCGTTCCCGTTGGCTTACGCAGAGTGCGTGAAATCAAAGGAACTATGACATGAAAGAAAAGATCAGGCTCTCCGGCGTGCCGGAGACCATGCTGCAAACCGTTTATGCAAGAGCGAAAGAGAGCCGGGGGCGCGGCACCATTCACGATGCAAAAGCGGAGGAAATCATTGAGATGCTGGACTACGATTTTTCCCTTGCCGACAAGGATGCCGCCATGCACAGCAGAGCTATTGCCCGCACCATTGTGCTGGATCGTCTGACGGAGGGTATGGCGGCGTTTTCGCCGATCTATAAGCTACTGGACAAGCTGCCTGCCGTGCGGAACATGACCAATAAAATCATCACTCTGGAAAAGGAGTGACGCGAAAATGTCATTCTTCGAAAATACCCGCAAGCCTGTAGGCCTTGGTGGCAGAATCATGGTTTCCATGATGAATCTTGGGCATACACCTGTGGCAACATGGGGACTTAAATCCCTGCATCTCTCACCGGATGCCAAAGTGCTGGACTGCGGCTGCGGCGGCGGGGCAAACATTAAGAGATTGCTGAAGAACTGCCCACAAGGGATTGTCGAGGGCATTGATTATTCCGAAATCAGCGTGGAGAAGGCCCGAAAGCTGAATCAGCGCGCCATTCGGGACGGACGCTGCACCGTATGTCAGGGCAGTGTGGCACAAATGGGTTTTACGGATGCGTCCTTTGATGTGGTCACAGCCTTCGAAACGGTCTATTTCTGGCAGGATCTGCCGAAGTGCTTTCAGGAAGTCTACCGGGTGCTGAAGCCCGGCGGGACGTTCCTGATCTGCAATGAAAGCAACGGGGATACAAACAAAGACAAAAAGTGGACGGATATCATTGGCGGCATGACCATCTATAAAGATACCGAGCTGAAGGCATATTTGGAGCAGGCCGGATTTAATGACATCCAGATTCATAAGACGAAAAGCTGGCTGTGTGTGACGGGGAGAAAACACCATCAACACTGAGAAGGCGCTGCTTGCGGACGAGCACCTTAGGGTGTGGGGTGATACAGGAGGATGACTGTGCGCTATAAAATTGAAAAGAACACGGTGCAGGAGACGCTGATCATTCCGCTGCATGCGCGAAAAAAATGCTCAGAGCTGTACCCAAGTTTGTACCAGGATGAGGCGGCACGGCAACTTGTTAGCGCGTTGGATTATGATTTTTCCGCCTTGGAGCAAAAGTCCTCCAGCCTGCTGCAACGCTTCGGCGCGCTTGAGGTCGCCATGCGGCAGAACGACCTTGCCTATGAGGTGCGACACTATCTGAAAACGCATCCCACGGCAGCGGTGGTCAATCTGGGCTGCGGGCTGGACTGCACCGGCCGCGCCTGTGACAACGGCAAATGCAGGATCTACAATCTGGACTTTCCGGACGTCATCGCAATCCGGAATGAGCTTCTTCCCGCCAGAGAGCGGGAAGCGAACATTCCCTGTGACCTGAACAATCCGTCGTGGTTTGAAAGGATCGACGCCTCCGGCGGTGCGGTATTCTTTGCGTCCGGCGTGTTCTACTATTTTCTGAAAGACCAGGTGATGACACTGGCACAGGCCATGGCAGACACTTTTCCGGGCAGCGTGCTTGTCTTTGACGCTGCCAACGAAAAGGCGGTGAAACTAATGCTGAAGACGTGGCTGAAAGATGCGGAAATCAAGGATGCGGGCGCATACTTCGCCGTTTCGGACGCGGAGCGTGAGCTTGCGCCGTGGGGCGAGAATATGCGTATTTCCAGCCGGGGGTATATGTTGGGCTACCACGACCTGAAAGACCCGTCGGTCAGCAGTCTGTTCCGCTTTCTTGCCAAAATTGGCGACCGGATGATGGACATGCAGATCGTAAAGATCGGATTTGAAGGGAAGCAATGAAGCCCCTGCACTTTGATGTGGAGACCTCCGGCTTCTACGGCGCGTATTGGACGTGCGCCGATGATTCGAGCTGCGCGGTGGTCGCCATGATCGGGGATGATCCGGAGGATCGGCTTGCCCGCTCGGCTGCAAAATGGCTTTATGCTCACGGCACCCATTTCGTTTTCCCTGAGGGAATGCTGAAAATCATGCTGCCGGTTGGCTCCGGCCTGTTTGTAAAGCTGGCGTTTCAGGCGGCAAAAAAATATTCCAAGGAGTGCAGCCAAACCCGGAAAGACATTGAGAAGCGGATGAACCGGACTCTGGCAGAATGGAAAGGAGCGAAGTGAGATGCGTTGGATGGGAATGCCCATGGCCATGTGGGCGGTCTTTGCGAAGTCCTTTCAAGCGCAGCTGACGGCGGTGCTGGGCTACGACCCGGACACCGCACGTAAGATCACGGAAAAGGCCAAGCCGAAGTACCGTGAGATCATCGCAAAGCTGCCCGAATTTGAAAAAGGCGATCGGTTCAGCATGAACATCATTGGCTGCGCCATGCTGGGGGCGTTTGTCCTCTCCATGCCACGCCGTCCCGATGTGGAAAGCCTTACCGACTACTATGAGAAAGCTCAGATGACGCTGCTGATGAAATGGTTCTGCCGCCAAAGTGGCAAGTCGAAGTTCACGCCCAAGGATATTGCCGGAATGAAGGCCGCTGCCACTCTGAAAGCCGCCGACCGCAACCCGTATTCGTGGAATATGGACTTCATCGAGTACCCGGACGGCAGCGGCTATGAGGGGCGCTTTACAAAGTGCGGCATCTGCACACTGATGAAAGAGCTGGGACTTTATGACCTGACACCCGCCATGTGCCATTTGGACTACACCATGAGCGAAGCGGGCGGCGTGACGGATTTTGTGCGCGAGTATACCCTGGCCTCCGGCGGGCCCTACTGCGACTGCGGGTACAAAAAGAAGCGGATATGAGAAAGGCGACCAACTTCATGAGCCAAACCGTTTACGGCATCCTGATCCCCTTTCTCGGTACAGCGCTGGGCGCGGCCTGCGTATTCTTTATGCGCAGACAACTCAGCGACATCCTGCAGCGCATTTTGACCGGTTTTGCCGCCGGCGTAATGGTGGCAGCCTCTGTGTGGAGTCTGCTGATTCCTGCGATGGAACAGGCTGCATGGATGGGAAAGCTCTCGTTTGTTCCGGCGTTTGTCGGATTTTGGATCGGCATTCTGTTCCTGCTGGGACTGGATCACCTGATTCCCCACCTCCATGCTAAAAGCAACCAGGCAGAGGGGCCGAAAAGTCAGCTCAAAAAAACGACCATGATGGTGCTGGCTGTGACGCTTCACAACATCCCGGAGGGAATGGCCGTAGGGGTCGTCTACGCGGGGGTCCTCTCTGGCAGCGCGCAAATCACGGCAACTGGCGCTCTGGCGCTGTCAATTGGCATCGCCATTCAAAACTTTCCGGAGGGGGCCATCATCTCCATGCCGCTCCGGGCAGAGGGCGAGAGCAAGAGACGGGCGTTTGTTGGCGGTGTGCTTTCCGGCATCGTAGAGCCAATCGGGGCTGTGCTGACCATTCTTGGCGCAGGGCTAATCGTCCCGGCCCTCCCGTATTTGCTGAGCTTTGCCGCAGGTGCAATGCTTTATGTGGTAGTGGAGGAGCTGATTCCGGAAATGTCCCAAGGCAAGCATTCCAACCTTGGCACGCTTGCCTTTGCTATGGGCTTCGGCATCATGATGGCGCTGGACGTGGCGCTGGGATAAACCGAGCGACTAACCATCATCACCACCATCGCCGACAGAACGCCCACCATGGGCTATGCGCATATCAAAAGTCCAAATAGGAAGCATATCTATGTTGTCTTCCCGACCGGACGGATAGGCACATCCGGCACGGCATCAATCGCGCGGATCGCATCCCGACACAGGACGCGATCCGCGCCAGAACAGAAGATCAGTTCTCCAGCGGCTGCATGATCTCCAATATGATTCCATCTGGGTCCCGGAGGTAGAAGGCCTTGCTCCGGCCAAAGCCCTCCTGCCTAAAATCAAATTCCTGGGGAGAGGAAAAGCACTCCACACCCTGCTCCACCAGTTTTTGATAGGCCCTGTCGGCATCCTCCGTATAGAAGCAAAGCTCCGAAATGGAGGTGGTGAAGAGGTCCATGGGGATGCGCTGGACATCATCATTCACGAACTGGATGAGCTCCACCGGCGGCATATGCAGCTGATCCGAGCCGTTCAGATAAGCAACCCGGGCCTTGCAGCTTTCCCGCTGGAATATTGCCTCCGTCTCTTTTCCTTCCATCAGGATCTCCCCCTGATACCGAAGGCCCAGCACATCCCGATAAAACGCCACGGAACGGTCCAAGTCGCTGACGGTCAATCCGACATGATAGATTTGCCCAATCATAGGCTCCTCCTCGTTAGTAGTTATCTGCCGACTTAACAAGGGCATGAATCAGGAAGACAGGCCCGGCTGATATCATTGCATTTACCCACCACGATCGCTAGCGGTTTTGTTATCGCTCTCGTACAAAGCTAAACTCAGGGCTTTGAGTTTTAGCCTCTATCTCAAAGGGCACGGCAACTTCCGAGCAACAGAGGGCGAGAACGCCTTCATGAGCTCGGACTTGCCGGAGCGGCGCATCCCCGTGATCACCTTGATGTCCCGGGTGCCCTCGAGCGCCCAAAGCCGCTCCATGTGTGCATTGCGGTCTACCCAAGTCATCATTCGCTCCTTCTCGGTTTCGAAACTCTAATTATTTGAAAGTTTCGAAACCGAGGAGGCAATATGCCCTCGGTCCGCGCAAGAGTGGATGGGGAATACGGCCATGCAGGAGGTCGCGACCGTGCTCGTGGCGCACTCCGGCTTGGTACCCGAGGGCTCCTCGCGGTCGCGCGCCGCATCCGAGCTCGCCGAGATGTTCGCCAGGGCCGACGGCGAAACCGAGGCGCTGCCCGACAAGGGGCCCGACGCCGCAGCTCGCTCCGCGCTCGAGTTCCTTCGCGGGTCGACAGAATCGCTCGGGTTGGTAGAATAGCCTGCAGATAGCAAAACCTTCACGGTTTTAGGGGCGGACTTGCGCAAGCGACTCTGCCCTATTTTTATATTCACTCGCTATAGGAGACGGGTGATGCCTGGGTCAATTAAGGGAGGGGCATCGCATGGCGTCAAGCGCAGAATACCTGGAATACGTCCTCGACCTGCTGGCCGACGTGCCGGAGGTCTCGCATCGGAAGATGATGGGCGAGTATCTGCTCTATGCGTCGGGCAAGCTCTTCGGCAGCGTCTACGACGACCGCTTTCTGGTGAAGAGCGCGGAGTCCTCGCGCGCGCTGCTCTCGGTGCCCGCCGTGCCCTACGAGGGCGCTGCGGAGATGCTGCTCGTGGACGTGGAGGACAAAGCCGCCGTGCGCACCATCGTGGAGGGCATGCTTCAGGAGCTGCCCGAGCCGAGGAAGCGCCGGGCGTAGATTCCTGCGGGTCTGCATATCGTCGCCAGCATCAATCACCCGTGCCTGCTCATATGGCGATTGCGCCATCACCACGCTTAGAAACCGAAGCTCTCCTAGGACTCCTCCAGGAGACCTCCTAGGAAGTGTTCGGGTACCCTACGCGGCAGTTATGGCGCTTACCGTGGTACTCGAGCAACGGCTCGTTGTCGAGATCCAACAGGTCGATGTAGATGTTGTTGGCGGACGGATCCTTTTGGGCAACAGGGGCGGAGAACGCCTTCATAAGCTCGGACTTGCCGGAGCGGCGCATCCCCGTGATCACTTTGATGTTTCGGGTGCCTTCGAGTGCCCAAAGCCGCTCCATGTGTGCATTGCGGTCTACCCAAGTCATCATTCGCTCCTTCTCGGTTTCGAAACTCTAATTATTTGAAAGTTTCGAAACCGAGAAGGCAATATGCCCACGGTCCGCGCAAGTTTTCGCCGGGAGGCTGGGCAGCCTGCCCGATTAACATGGACCGGCAATTGCTAAACCCCAAAAGCCGGAGCGCGCGGCGCCGCTTGTTTCGCTACATCGCCTTGATGGGATGGCGGATCACGGTCTTGAGCTTCTCCGGCGCGCACTTGCGCGGGTCGGAGAGGTAGATCTCGTGATGGAGGCGGGATTCGGAGAAGTCGGGGGCGTAGCCCTGCTCCGCCGCGAATGCGCGCATGGCGTCTATGGTCGCCGGCTCGCCGTCGTAGGGCCCGGTGTGCATGCATTGAACGCAAAGGCCCTCGTCGACCCTCAGCAGCTCAACCGCCGAGAAGTCCAGCTTCTTTTTGGCGGCGGCTTCCGAAACGGCCCAGTCGAAGTCTTCGCGAGTGACGAAGTCGGGCAGGCGGATGCATGAGATGAAGCTGAAGTCGTCCTTCCGCGCATAATCGATCTCGTCATCGGCGCGGTCTTGCCACCAGAAGCCCTCGAGCGGCGGCACGACGAAGTCGAAATAGCCCTCGATTTCCCTCGGACCCTTCTTCGACATCTTGATGGCATATGCGACGCCGTAGAGCAGCGGCAACGCGTTCTGGTACTCGCCGCCCTCGGCATTGGGATCGCCCTTGCCCCGCACGGCCACGTAGCTCATAGGCGGAACGGTTACGACATTCGGCTTGCCCGACGGCTTGTAGAGCCCTCTGAACTCCTTCTTGAAATCGTATGTCATCGCAACAGCCCTCCATGGGCTTAGGTTTTCGCCGATATCAGTTCAAATATAGCAATGGGCGGGGCTTCGAAGGAAACCGCGCCCATTGGCAGTCATTATAACACAGAATCGAACGTCTGTTCTATTCCCACTCTTTCACGATCGTTTGTCGCGGCGCCCTTCCAATTGGGTCTAGTTTGGTTGTCGGTTTTGTCCACCTTGCCGCCGAATCCCTCCGTGTGTCCTCGCGTACGCGTTTGGGACAAACCCTGGGACAAATTCGCAAACTATTTCGAAACCGCAAGCTCGCAGTTTCGTTTTTATCCCGGGGACAAAAAACGGGCGAGTTTTGGGGCTCGGAACCGTCCGAAATGGACACTGAAACGGCTGATTCTCCTCTTTGGCGCTTGCTTAGCGAAGCGAATCGTAGCCAGCGGCTTTACCGTCTTACGTTCCCGCAGATCAGAAGGGATGTGCAAGAGCGATGACCGAAAGAATCGTCGCAGGCGGCTTATTCACCCAAGAGTTCAACGGTTCCACTTTCAAATGCATGGGGAAATGCGAATGACCTCAATGTGCTCCCGAACTCGGCGCTAGCGTAAACGCCGACTCCGTCGAGCGAAGACAGGCTAATATGAGTCACAACATCGTCTCCAAGGCTGATATGCCTAAGATGGCTTCCAACTGGGGGCAGGGTTTGCCGATAGGGACAACATGAAGAAATGCAGTCCCCTTGGAATCCTGCTCGGTGATTCCGTCAGCGTTCTTCTCAAGGCAATCCAGAAGAGCAATCGGATCGCCCATCACGTCAGGTGGCTGAGTTGGCATGGAGGGCAGGTTCTTGTTGGTATCCACCCATTGTACGCTCGTCGTCGTGCACGGCCAAACGGACAGCATCCCGGATTCGATAGCTGCATGCGAGGGGGTTCTTCGAGCTAAGTGCTCTTGAGCATAGCGTTTCACGTACCGGTGTTCATGAGCGGCAAGGATTGCTGTTTCGGGCTCGATCTGAGGGTGCGTGACTGCGGTCTCTCTTGCTGTTCAGCTCGCCCAGTCTGCATCTTGGTTCCTCGACAGCGCAGCTTGGTTAAACGCCGAAGGTTCAGCTATCTTCGTCAGCTAGCATGAAAGCAATCCGAAGGGAGGACGCATGAAGATCACAATCGAAGAGCGAGAAGCGGCTCAAGATATAGAAGTCACAATCGTCTGCGTAAGGGCCGATCGCCGCGTGCTTGATATAGCGGCTCGGCTGTGCATGCTTGACAGGAAGGTGACGGGCACGGCCAACGGCTGCACGCGCGTGCTGAGCGCAGAAGACGTCCTGTTCATCGAGTCGGTCGACAAGCACACGTTCATTTATACGGCCGACACGGTTCTCGAGACGGGGCTACGCCTTTACGAGATGGAGGAGCGCCTGGCGGACTGCGACTTCCTGCGCATCGCGAAAGGTTGCATCGTCAACTTCCGCGCAATCACCGCCCTCAAGCCCGACGTCAACGGCAGGATCATCGCCACCTTGGAAAACGGTGAGCAGGTCGTTATCTCGCGCCAGTATGCGCCCGACGTCAAATCGAAGCTCGGCCTGAAGTAGTCGAAACAAAGGAAGGGAGACTGAAATGATTAACAGGGACATTATCGACACCGATAAAAAGACGCCCGTGGAAAACCTCGGACAACTCGTGAAAAGCACCTGTATCGGCTTCACTGTTGCCATGATAGCCTTCTTGGCATTAGGGACTTGTTTCGCTGATGACACCGCCAAACAGGGCATTAACTATTGCTGGTCGATTCTCGCCGCGTGCGTCATCGTCCCCGCGCTGCAGTTCGTGTTCTTCACGCCTGCGGTGATCAGACGGATGGCGTATCCCGCGCGCCTGGTGCTGTTCAGCGTTTGCCTCTACGCAGCCCTCTGTGCATTGGCGTTTGTCTTTGCTTGGGTTTCCGCGGACAACCCCGGGGCGTGGGTTACCTTCACGGTCGTCTATCTCGCCATCCTGGCGGTCCTCACTCTTGCTTTCAACGTCAAGCTGAGCCGCGAGACCCGCGAATTGAACGACAGGCTCGCGGAATACCGCAAGAGCAGGGAGACGGAATAAGGGTATAGCTGAGCATTATCGATGCTGGGCAAATCCTTACTCCCGATCCTCGGATTACCGCCCAGTGCGAGGACCTGATGCCAAGGCCGGCGCAGGGCGATGCTCGGCCCCCTTCGCTACCCCAAGCGCTTCCTGCGCGGTCATGCCCTTGTAGCCCTCGTTTGTACGCATAAGCGGGTTCATGTGCAGGGGATGTCGATCCAGGTGCTGATTGCTCGGTCAGCCTGATCGGATTGGAGGAAGACGACCTCGTGTTCAGCATAGACGATGGCGAAACTTCCTACGTATTGCGGTCTACCCAAACCATCATTCGGTCCTCCTCGGTTTCGAAACTCGAATTTTTTTAAAGTTTCGAAACCGAGGAGGCAATTTGCACGGGGATGCATCGAGGAGCAATTCCCAGTCGCGCCATGTCAGCAGCGATGCCGGGCGCATTCACGCGTGCTACAATGCGGGCATCAGAGATGAAAACACAGTCCCCGTCGGGTAGTCGTGGCGTGCGGGAGTCCGCATCAGTAACCTGCCTCCTTGGTTGTCCCTTCTCTGCATGGTCATCTACATAAAGGAGGAACCAACCATGCAGATCAGCGTGTCATCCACCCTGACCGTATATCATGACGGCCAATTCTGGGTCGGGCTGGCGGAGCATGCCGAGGACGGCAGATACGGCGCCGCCCGCATCGTCTTCGGCGCAGAACCGTCCAATGAGGAGATCTTGCGATTCGTTGTCAACAAATGGGCGAAGCTCTCGTTCTTCGGTCACGATTCGACCGAGGCGAGCAAGCCCGCGAAGAACCCCAAGCGACGCGCTCATGAGGTGGCGAAAGCCCTCAGGCAGCCGGCGATGAGCACCAAGGCGCAGCAGGCGCTCGCGAATCAGCGGGAGGCAATGAAACGGGAATCGGCCCGCGCAAGAAGCCAGCGTCGCGCGGATGAGGCGGAGGCGCGCTTCGAGCAGCGGAAGCTGAAGCGCAAGCAGAAGCATCGAGGGCATTGATATCGCCATCGACCCATATATAGCAGCAGGCGTAGCTTCGATTGAAACTACGCCTGCCACCTGGTGCTATAACGTTATACAGAACGTGTGTTCTACTCCCACTCGATGGTCGCGGGCGGCTTGGACGTGATGTCGTAGCACACGCGGTTGGCGCCAGGAACCTCGGCAACGATGCGGCCGGAGATGCGGGCCAGCACGTCGTAAGGCAGCTTGGCCCAGTCGGCGGTCATGGCGTCGCTGGACTCGACGGCACGCAGGATGATCGGGCGCTGATAGGTGCGCTCGTCGCCCATAACGCCGACGGACTTAATGTCGGGCAGAACCGCAAAGTACTGCCAGCAGCTGTGCTCGGAGTTGCGCTCACCGGTCTGCTCAAACAGACGCTGGTTGTAGGCGTCGAGCTCCTCGCGCACGATGGCGTCGGCGTTCTTGAGGATCTCGAGCTTCTCCTTGTCGACCGCACCGATGATGCGGATGGCCAGACCCGGGCCCGGGAAGGGCTGACGGAACACGATGTGACCCGGCAGGCCGAGCGCCAGACCAAGCGCACGGACCTCGTCCTTAAAGAAGTGGTCGAGCGGCTCAATAAGGTCGAAGTGCACGCCCTCGGGGAACGGGATCAGGTTGTGGTGGCTCTTGATGGTGGCCGTCTTGCCGCCCGTCTTGCGAGCGCCGGACTCGATGATGTCGGGGTAGATGGTACCCTGAGCCAGGTACTTGACCGGCTTGCCATCGCACTCGAGCTGCTGGGCGACCGCGAAGAACTCTTTCCAGAACTGCGTACCGATGATGCGGCGCTTTTCCTCGGGCTCGGTCACACCGGCCAGAAGCTCGGCATAACGGTCCTCGGCGTGGACGTGGATAAAGTCGACGTCAAACTGCTTGGTGAAGACCTCCTCCACCTGCTCGGGCTCGCCCTTGCGCAGCAGACCGTGGTTGATGAACACGCAGGTCATCTGCTTGCCCACGGCACGGGCGCCCAGCGCAGCCACGACGGAGGAGTCGACGCCGCCGGACAGGGCCAGAATCACGCGGTCGTCGCCGACCTTCTCGCGAAACTCGGCCGTCATGGTCTCGACCAGGTTGTCCATGCTCCAGTTGGGCTCCAGGCCGCAGATCTCAAACAGGAAGTTGCTCAGCAGCTGCTGACCGTACTCGGAATGCTTGACCTCGGGGTGGAACTGCGTGGTGAAGATCTTGCGCTCAACGCACTCCATGGCAGCAACCGGGCACACGTCGGTGCTGGCGGTAACGGTAAAGCCCTCGGGCACCTCGGAGACGGCATCGCGGTGGCTCATCCACACGGTCTGCTCCATGGGCGTGGAGTTAAAGAGCTTGGCGCCAGCCGTGCGCGTGATGGTAGCGCGACCGTACTCGCCCACCTCGGAGTGGCCGACCTTGCCGCCGAGCGTCACGGCCGTGATCTGATGGCCGTAGCAGAAGCCCAGGACGGGAAGGCCCAGGTCAAAGATGGCAGGATCGATGGTGGGAGCGTCCTCGGCATACACAGAAGCCGGACCGCCGGAAAGGATGAGCGCAGAGGCGTTCATCTCGCGAATCTCATCGGCCGAGATGTCGCAGGGGACAATCTCGGAATACACGTTGAGGTCGCGGACGCGACGGGCAATGAGCTGACCGTACTGCGCACCAAAGTCGAGTACGAGGACCTTTGCGGAAGCCTTTTGATCCATGGTTCCCCCTCTTGTTAGCGGGGAGCCGGTGCCCACCCGCGTGAATGAACGAAAATAACTTTCATAGTGTACACGTTATATGGGGTTTCTCGTCCCTCGCAGCCATCAGCGCACGGCAAACGCACGACCTGGGCCCCTATTTGACAACAATTGAAGTGTTACCAAACGTTACAGATGATGTAATACGTTTGAACATTCGACAGCCTGTGCCACAATACTGCCGAACGATTCCGCCTTTGCGGCGACATATACGATAGGAATACCAGCATGAAGCGCATCCTTCTCATCGCCACGGGCGGCACCATCGCGTCGACCGAGGACGGCAACGGCCTCTCCCCCGCCCTGACCGGTGAGGAGCTCGCCCAAAGCGTCCCCGAGATCTCGGGCCTCTGCGAGCTCGACGTCGTGCAGCCCATGAACATCGACAGCACCAATATGCGCCCGAGCGACTGGATGCGCATCCGCGACGTCATCGTCGAAGGTTATGCCGATCACGACGGTTTTGTGGTCCTGCACGGCACGGACACCATGAGTTACACCGCGGCAGCGCTTTCCTACCTGATTCAGGACAGCCCCAAGCCCATCGTGCTCACCGGTTCGCAAAAGCCCATGGGCAATCCTTTTACCGACGCCAAGCTCAATCTGTACCAGAGCCTGCTCTATGCGCTCGATGAGCATTCGCACGACGTCTCGATCGTGTTTGGCGGCGTCGCCATTGCCGGCACGCGCGCCCGCAAGCAGCGTACCATGAGTTTTAACGCGTTTATTAGCGTCAACTATCCGCCCATTGCCTACATCCGCAACGATCGCATCGTGCGCAACGGGCTCCACGGCACTCACCAGAATGAGAACCCAGTTCGTTTCTACGACAGCATCGATCCGCGCGTGTTTGTTCTTAAGCTCACACCCGGCGTGAACCCCGGAATACTGGACGCCCTTGCCGATAGCTACGACGCTGTAATCTTGGAGACCTTTGGCATTGGCGGTATTCCCGAGTTTGGCGAGTCCGGCGAGTCATTCCAAGAGGCGATTTTTAACTGGGTCGACTCGGGCCGCACGGTCGTTATGACCACGCAGGTCCCCGAAGAGGGCCTTGACCTGGGTGTTTATGAGGTCGGTCGAGCCTACGCCGACCATCCGGGTATTTTGCGCGGCGACGACATGACCACCGAGACGCTCGTGGCCAAAACCATGTGGGCACTCGGCCAGTCACGTGATGCGGCCGAGATTCAGCGCCTGTTCTACAGCCAAGTCAACCACGACCGCATCCCGATGGCGTAATTCAGTTGTCGACGAGTATCCCCTATTCGATACCCTCGAGAAGCTCTGACACCGTCATGCCGAGTGCGGGCGCGATCTTAAATAGAACCTTGAGCGTGAAGTTTGCCGTCCCATCTTCGATTCGGTCGAGGTAGGGTCGGCTGATTCCTGTCGCCACACAAAAATCAACCTTGGAGATACCAAGGTCTCTGCGTGTCTCTTCGACCCGCCTGCCAAGAATCTGTTTCGCACGTTCGTCCATGCAGCCGAGTTTGAAATGGAGCCGAACATAAACGTAAACTATAGTTTACGTTTTGCCGAATACACAGGAGTTTTCTATGTCGGGTTCTTCGGTCCGCACGTACCGAGCCACGCTTCGTACAAACAGCGCACCGCCCAAGCTCGTCGTCGTTGAAGCAGAATGTCTTTCGCCCGATGAGCGCACAGCATTTGCATTGCTATCAAGTCGCGTCGCCGCCGTTCTGGTCCCTTGCCCGGCGCAAGGTGAACTTGCCATCCAATGCCAAGCGCACAGCTGCTCGCTCAATCAGGCTGCCGTAATCGTAACCAGCCAACGCGGCCTGTCGCTCCTTTTGGAAGCCGGCGTCGCGCTCTGCCTTCGCGGTGCCGGATACGAAAACGAGGCCGCCGCCGACATGGTCTTTAAACCACGATCAAGCGGCGGCCTCGCAGCAGCCATTGAATATGCGTGCAGGCTCGTTGCCTAAAAGGACAAGCTAGAAACCAAAGCCAAAGCCCGTTCCAGTAATCGCCGAATACATAAAGTAGACGTTGATCACATTGAGGAACACACCCGTGATGCAACCGTTGCGCAGGTAGCGCTCGCACGCAAGGCGTGCCATCACAGCGGAGTCCTCGTTGTTCTTTGCCAGGCGTCCCGCCGTAAAGTACGTCGCCACGCTCAGCAGCAGGTTGAGCACCGGCAGTGCCAGCAGCTCGTAGCTCTTACCCCAGCGCGTCACCTCGCCGGCTGCGTTAAACTTCGTTGCCACCTCGGAACCAATGTTGGGGATAACACACGCTGCAACCACCAGCGGAAGCACTGCAAGTACGAGCAGCGCAATACCCATGTAGCCAGCCTTTTTGCCATATTTAAACATATGCGTCGTCCTTACACGTTAAAGCGGAAGTGCACGACGTCGCCGTCGGCCATGACATAGTCCTTGCCCTCAATACGCAGCTTGCCGGCAGCCTTGGCGCCCTGCTCGCCACCGAGCTCGATGTAGTCGTCGTAGCCAATGACCTCGGCCTTAATAAAGCCGCGCTCAAAGTCGGTGTGGATGACACCGGCGGCCTGCGGTGCGGTCGCGCCCTGACGAACCGTCCAAGCCTTGACCTCCATCTCGCCAGCCGTAAAGAACGACTGCAGGCCGAGCAGCTTGTAAGCTGCCTGCGCGAGCACGTCCAGACCGGGCTGCTCCAGGCCCAGGCTCTCCAGGTAGTCGGCGGCATCCTCGGGATCGAGCTCGGAAAGCTCGGCCTCGATCTTGGCGCAGATCGGCAGCGGCTTGACGCCATCAATGGGCGCCAGGTCCTCGTTGAGCATGTCCTCGTCTACGTTGGCCACATATAGGATGGGCTTCATGGTGAGCAGGAACAGGCCCTTGGCGGCGGCACGCTCCTCGTCGGTCATCTCCATGGACGCGGCGCGCTTGCCTTCGTTGAGCCAGGCAAGCAGGCGCTTGGCGACCTCAAACTTGGGCATGAGCTCCTTGTCGCGCTTGGCCTCCTTCTCGAGCTTGGGCAGCTGCTTCTCAAGCGTGCCCATGTCGGCCAGGATGAGCTCGGTCATGATGGTGTCGGCATCGCCGGCAGGATCGACGAACTCGCCCGTGCGGCCCACCTCACGCATGACGTTTGGGTCCTTAAAGTAGCGCACGACCTCGCAGATGGCGTCGGTCTCGCGAATGTTGGCCAGGAACTGGTTGCCCAGGCCCTCGCCCTCGTTAGCGCCCTTCACCAGACCTGCGATGTCGACGAACTCGACCGTCGCCGGCACAATGCGACCCGGGTTGACGATGTCAGCGAGCTTTTGCAAGCGGCTATCGGGCACATCGACGATACCCACGTTGGGGTCGATCGTGGCGAACGGGTAGTTGGCGGCAAGGCCGGTCTTTTTGGTAAGCGCGGTGAACAACGTCGACTTGCCCACGTTGGGCAGGCCCACGATACCGATGGAAAGGGACACGACAGCTCCTTTTGGTACAGGTACTTCAAACCGTATAAGTATAGCGCCGCCGCAGCATCCGGGCGAATCCGGACACCACGACGGCGCAAATGAAGCAGAGATAGGGGTCGCTGACTAGTCCGCGAGCTTTTCTACCTGATCGAGCATCTTGTCAAGCTTGGCCTTTGCCTCGGCCTTGACCTTCTTAGCTTCTTCGTGAGCCTTCGCCTTCTGGGCGGCCTTTTCCTCGGCTTCGGGATCGACGACGACCAGATTGGACGCGTCATGCTCAACCAACTTGAGCGCATGCTCGGGGCACACCTTGACGCAGGCACCGCAGCCCAAGCAATACGTCGACTCCAGTGCAAAGCGGCCGCTTCCCACCAAATCGCAGGCGAACGTGGGGCATACATTGACGCACTCGCCGCACGACGTACACTTGTCAAAATCGCACTCCGGCGTGCTCACCTGCATGTTCTGGGCAAGCTCGGGGTGGTTTTGCAACGTTGAGAGCACCAGTTGGCGCCCGTGCGTGAGCGAACGGCGACGCTTGGTCGTCGTGGTGCCGCACATGGTGTTGAGCGTGCGCTCCAGCTGGGTAATCTGATGGCGATGGGCCTTGAGCTTTTGCGTCACCGAGGCCAGCGCCGCCGTCGCCGGATTGAGCTTGGGCACCGTCAGGCCCGTCGTGCGGGCGATCTTTTCCATGTACTCCTTGCGCTCGTACTCGCGAAGCTTATGGCACTTGAGGCTCTTGGGGTCGACCTCCAGGCCCATACCCGTGCCAGACCACTCCTCGGCCTTCGCAATCGCCTCGCCCAGAATGTCCTCACCGCCGATGTTGCGGCATTTATCGCACACGCCCAACGGCAGGTACACGCTCACGTTGGGATAGTCCGCCAGTACCGAGAACCAGGTCTCGGCCGTAATATCGCCCACACAGGCAACGACGACCTCGTTTTCGCGCGGCATGCGCTTGAGGGCGCGCGTGCAGGTGACGTAGGCGGTCTCGTGGCTCGTAGCAGCAGAGACGATATCGTCATACAGGTTTTTGGGCGCCAGGCGCGGCGAGATGATCGCCTCGGTCGGACAGGCAGCGGCGCACAGGCCGCACTTGCGACAGGAGTCGAGGATCTCGATGGAGTCTTCCTCGACCTCGATAGCGTTGACCGGGCACACGTCCATGCACGCGGTGCAGCCGCTCTTTTCGTTTTTGCAGGTCAGGCACGGAATGGTGTTACCGCGCGGACGCTCCTTGTAGTCGGCAGGATTCCACTGCGGTGCCGACGGATCGAGTGCATCGGTCACACCGCCAAGCGGGTTTTTAAGAAAGTCGAAACCCTTGCTGATCTCGATAATGTCATCAAACAGATCGTGTTCCTGCGCCATGCGCGGCCCCTCCCTGAGCAGTGCAAACAAGCAAGAGATAATGATACGCTATCGGTCCACGCCTCGGGCAAATTACACGCGGCGCATCTTTGCGGCAAATAGCCCATGGCCCATCGCCGCCTCGATTGCACAAGGTCAATCAAGCGCCAAACTATGCCTCGCACATGAACTGCACGATCTTTTGTTTGGTCACCTTTGCCTGCTCGTTGGCCATATTACGCTCATTTCTAAAGACCACATTTGCAACACTCTGCAGATCGGCATCGGAAATCTCGCCAAGGCCCAGCTCCTCGAGCGTCGTCGGCAGACCAACGCGCTGGCAAAACTCGAGCACCTGATCAAGCTCGGGTGCACGCTCCAGGCGCAGCTGCACCACCAGGCCAAATGCCACGGCCTCGCCATGCATTGCCTTGCACTCGGGCAGAATCGTCAACCCGTTGGCGATGGCATGCGCCAACGCCAAGCCACCGCTCTCAAAGCCAACACCCGAGAGCAGGATATTGCACTCGATCAGGCGCTCAACTGCCGGCGATGTACGGCCCTTTTTGAGATCGCGCTTGGCAGCGACGCCGCACTCCATGAGTGTGTCATAGCAGGCACGAGCCGCAACCAAGGCCAAGTGCCCCGGCGCGCCACCGTGCTCGTTGGCGCCGTGCGCCGCAGCGCACGAACGCGCCTCAAAATACGTTGCCAGCGCATCGCCCATACCAGCGACCGTCATACGCAGTGGGGCCGCCGCGACCACGTTGGTATCGACCACGACCAGGTCTGGATTCTTCTCGAGCATCAGGTAGCGGTCGAACGACCCATCCTCGTGATACAGCACCGAAATCGCGCTGCACGGACCATCCATCGAAGCCGCCGTGGGGCATACGCACAACGGCAACTCGGCATAAAACGCAACGGCCTTGGCGATATCGAGCATCTTGCCGCCGCCAATACCCACCACCATGTCGCAATACTCGGCCCGGGCTTCCTTAGCCATTTTTACAACGGCCTCTTCCGTACACGGACCGTCATAAATCTTAAAGAACGGCTCGCTTAGATCTTCATCCAGAAATCCATCGACGATCTGCTTGCACAGCCGATCCTCGGTGCCCTGGTCAAACAAGACATAGGCAGCGCAGCCCAACCATGACAAATACCTGCCCTGACGCGAAAGTTCGCCCGGCCCCTGAACATACCGGCCGGGACCGCCATAAACCATGGGAAGCGCCATACGAGAATCCGCCCTTCATCAAACAACGATTGGTGCAAAGTAACCTGACCCCTTTGCACCATAGCAAAAAGGGGCAAAGCCATCTGCCGGCTTTGCCCCTTCCTTAGCTTGATTTACTCATCCATGAGGTAATAATGACCCAGCGCGTCGGCACCCAGGATGGCGTTGGCGACCATCTCAGGCGTCACCTCAAACGGCATGTTGCACATGGTGTCATCGGGCGCGCAGGCGGCCTCGGCAACAATCATGGCCTGCTCGCGTGTAAGCTCGGCAACGCCAAGTTCCTTCATCGTGACCGGCAGGCCCAACTCAATGCAGAAGCCCAAGACTTCCTCAAGCTTCTCAGTCGGAGCATCCTCGAGTACCAGCTGGACGATGGTACCAAAGGCGACCTTCTCGCCGTGATACATGCCGTGGCACTCGGGCAGCATCGTCAGGCCATTGTGGATGGCATGAGCAGCAGCAAGGCCCGAGCTCTCAAAGCCAATGCCCGAAAGCAGCGTATTGGCCTCGATGATGTGCTCGACGGCAGGCGTGAGCGCACCCTTCTCCAGCGCGACCTTGGCCTTGACGCCATCGGCCATGAGCGTCTCATAGCAGAGCTTGGCGAGCGCCAGGCCAGCCATACCGCCCTTGCCGCCGGCGCAGGTGCCGCCGTCGGCATCATGCGTCGCCTGTGCCTCGAAATAGGTTGCGAGCGCATCGCCCATACCGGAAACCGTCAGGCGCACCGGGCTCGCCGCGATAACCGTCGTATCCATAAGGACAATGTTGGGGTTTGCCTTAAGGAAGAGGTATTTATCAAACTGGCCGTCGTCGGTGTAGAGCACCGAAAGAGCGGAACACGGAGCATCGGTCGAAGCAATGGTGGGGCAAATGATAACCGGGGACTCCAGGTAGTAGGCAACGGCCTTCGCGGTGTCGAGGATCTTGCCGCCACCGACGCCGACGATGATGTCGCAACCGTTGTTGCGAGCGAGCGCAACCAGGCGATCGACCTCGCCCTTGGAGCACTCGCCGTTAAAGTCCTCAAACAGCAGCTCGGCCTTGGCCTCGGCAAAACCGCCCTCGATCTTAGCACCGACGCGCTTCTTGCCCGAAGGCGTCACGATGACGAGGGCCTTAGCGCCGAGCGGCTCGACATAGGAACCGAGCTTGGCCAGCTCGTCCGGGCCCTGGATGTACTTGCTGGGGCTATTGAAAATTGCAGCCATAACTATCCCATTCTCTAAAATAAAAAAGAAAGGGGCTCCGTACAGATACGTGCGGAGCCCCTCGTTACGATAACAAGAGTCGATTAGAAATCGATGTCGGTGTCGTAGTAGCAGGCCTTGAGAATCTTCTCGAAGTCGGCAGCCTTGGTCTCACGCGGGTTCTCGGGCGTGCAGGCGTCGGTCTCGGCGTTCGCGGCGATCTCGGGCAGCTTGGCGAGGAACTCCTCCTCGGAAACCATCTGCGGGTTCTCGGCGTCGACCTTCACGCCACCATTCGCGTAATCCTTGATGGACTGCGGAATGTTGAGCTGGTCGTTGAGGTCGCGAATCTTCTGGACGAGCGCAGCGATGAGCTCCTCGTTGGTCTCACCGGGAAGGTGCAGGATCTCCTTGGCCACGTAAGCATAACGCTCGGCAGCACGGGGATCCTTGGAGTTCCACTGGATGACCTTGCCCAGGTACATGGCGTTAGCAGCACCGTGGATGATGTGGCCGTTCTCGAAGGCAGCACCGGTCTTGTGAGCCATGGAGTGAACGATGCCGAGCAGGCCCGAGGAGAAGGCGATACCGGCGATGCACTGAGCCTCGTGCATGTGCTGACGGGCCTCATGGTCGCCAGCATAGGACTTGGGCAGCCACTCGACGATCTCGCGGATGCCGTGCAGAGCGTTGGCGTCGGTGAACATGGAAGCGCAGGTGGAAACGTAGGCCTCCATGCAGTGGGTCAGAGCGTCCATGCCGGTGTGAGCGCACAGCTTGGCGGGCATGGTGTAGGTGAGCTCGGGGTCGACGATGGCGACATCAGGGGTGATGTTGAAGTCGGCCAGCGGGTACTTGATGCCCTTGGCGTAGTCGGTAATGACGGAGAAGGCAGTGACCTCGGTAGCGGTACCGGAGGTAGAGGAGATGGCGCAGAAGTGAGCCTTCTGACGCAGCTCGGGGAAGCTGAACGGCTGGATGATGTTATCGAAGGACTCCTCGGGATACTCGTAGAAGACCCACATGGCCTTAGCGGCATCGATGGGCGAGCCGCCGCCGATGGCGATAATCCAGTCGGGCTCGAACTCGCGCATGGCCTCGGCGCCCTTCATGACCGTCTCGATGGACGGATCGGACTCGACGCCCTCGAACAGCTTGACCTCGAAGCCGCCTTCCTTAAGGTCGGCCTCAACGTCCTGCAGGAACCCGCCGCGGCGCATAGAGCTGCCGCCAGAAACGATGATGGCCTTCTTGCCCTTGAGGTTCTTCACCTCGTGGCGAGCGCCCTCACCAAAGTACAGATCGCGAGGATTGGTAAAACGTCCCATACTGTGCCTCCTAAACAAGCCCCTCTTAGACTTGCGTATATAACGGAGCACCCGATTGGCTCCGTTAGGACCGTTTTGCGCGTTGCCGGCGATGACAATGCGCGATGTCTAAACGTCTCAACGCTCAGACAAACACTATTCTACCGTTCTGGTTGGTCAGTTATTCACCTAAAGCCGACAATGATGAAACGTTTTTTCTATCCCTGAAGACCCTTGTGGGGCATTCATACTCCCAAGCTGGGCAAACGTTTTATCAAGGTTGACCACATATCCCGGGCAGGACTGTGCCCCTCCAAAATGCGCCCCGTTCGCCGCCAAAAATCGACCGTTTGCGGCACCGTGATACCACTCGGTCGTCCAAGGTGCCGACATTTGTGCGACATCCGTCTTCGTGGTGCAAAGGTGCATGTCCAAGTGCGGCACCCCCGGTGTGCCACATGCGGGTAAACTAGAACTTTATATAGATACATTTGAACCCTAACCGCAGCAAAGGAGGCCCCATGGCATTCGATCCCATTCAAGAGGATTGCCATCGCCTCGTTCTTGAGGCCTTGCGCCGCGACAATATCCCGCTCACCGACGGTGCCGCCGTAGAGCGTCTGATGGAACAATTCACCCGCGACCCCGCGCCGCTCATCGTGCACGACCGCGACCGCGCCGGGCACCTCATTGCCAAGGTGGTCGAGGCTGTCGACTACCGCATTCCCTTTATCCCTGACGACAACCAGGCAGAGCAGGAAGAGACCGCTGCCGAGAACATGCTTCGCGAGGCAGCCGCGCTCGACCCCACCAACTGGGACGCCCAGCGCATGCTGACCGCCCTCACCGCCAACTCCAACGAGGAGTACGTACAGTACTTGGTATCCAAGCGCGATGAAGTCGAGCACGACCTGGCACTCAAGATCGCCTCGGCGCAGGACCCCTACGAGCGCGAGGCCGCTGGCGACCTTATGCGCCGCCCCTACCTGCGCTGGCTTGCCGCCCTTGCGTCGCGCGCCCTCATTAGCGGCCGTTATCGCATGTCGCTCGAAGCCGCGAATCGCAGCCTGGACTTTGCGCCCAACGACCCCGCCGGCGTCCGCCATACTGCGATGCTTGCCATGGCAAAGCTCGAATACCCCGCCGAGGAGCTCAAGCGCTTTCGCTCTGCCCACTCCGTCCCCTATCTCGCCAACACGCCGCTACGCCGTCGTCCCAAGGATGCAGAGCGTGACTTGGACCCGTGGACGCTCATCGCGCTGATGAGCGCTGCCTGGCGCGAGCTGGACTACGAGGGTGCCGAGCACTACTTGCGCGTCCTTGCACGCTCGTGCCCGCACGCAGCCGAGGCGCTCTACTTCCAAACCGAGTTTCCCGATGGCGTCTATGCCCGCGTCAACGTGGATGCGGGCTCCACCGACGAGCTTGTCCTTGCGCTGTCCGAAGCGACGCCGGTTCTGCAGGAGGGCCTGGGCGCCCCCGACAACGCCAGCTTTGCCGCCTGGGTCGCCACCAACGATATCGTGCGTTCCCAGATCGACGAGCGCATCCTGCGAGCGGCCGAGCAGGGCTTGCCGTTTAAGGGAGGAGACCTCTAATGGATCCGAGCGTCTACATCCCCGCCTACCTGGAGCGCGCCTACGTTGCGTCGCACCCCGAACTCACCGATGCAGCACGCGATCTTGTCCATAACGACGTGAGCGTCAACCCTCACAAGTATGCGCAGACCGAGCATGCCCAGGCGCTGCTGTCCTATGCCGGTGTTCATCGCCACCTGCTCGACGAGCTCCATCGCATCGAAGACATGGGCAGCGACGAGGAGTTCGAGCAGACGCGCAATCGCCTGTTCGACGAAATGCGCGATGAGCTGCTCAAGATTGTCCGCGTCGATGCACTGGCCGTCGACGCGCAGCTGCTCGCCATCATCCTGGCCGACACGCCCGTTGACGCTTGCCTGGGCGACCTGATGAAGCTCGAAGCGAGCACGGCCGACTACCTGCAACAGAGCGTGCCCGGGTTTGATATGGAGGCCCCACACTACTGGGCCAACAAGGTTTTAACGGACGGCGTGACAGCGGCAGATCTCACCGTGAACGAGCCGGCTCTTATCGGGTGGCTCCACACGCTCGAGGCTATCTCGCAGCTGTGCATGGCGAGCGCTCGCTACCGTGCTGCCGCCGACTACGCCCGCCGCGTCCTTAAGGCAGAAGGCTATCCCACCCGAGCCGCAGGCACCGTGCTGCTCGCCCTCGCTCGCTTGGAAGATCAGGACGGCTTTTTTGCCCTAGCCCACCAGCTCGAGGAACAGGTGGGAGCCGATGCACTCGAGAACTCCCCCTGGTACCTGCTCGCCCGCACAATCCTCTTGTTCAAAACGAACAAGATGCGTCCAGCGGTGCGTGCATTACGTGAGTTCGCCAACCGCTGCGAGGGCGGCGCGTTCTTCTTGCTGAATCCCATGTACCAGACACCGTACCTTCCCTGCCGGCCCGAGCCACGCGATCCCTGGGATCTTTCGCACCAGGCCGTTTGGGAGGCGGACGGCATTATCTCGGACACTCCCGACTTTGCCCCCTGGGCCAATGCCTGCGAAGACGTGTCGCAGCTTGCCCAGGAATTTGCGCGCCGCTACGGTTTTTAGTGACGCACTCGACCCGACCATGTCGTTTACGTTAGGAACGGTTTCATGAACCTCCGCTCATCTCTTGCCTGCACCTCGAGCGATATCGCCCGCTGGGGGCTGCGCTCCGTCCTTAAGCGCCAGGGCGGCGTACTCCCCGGCCGCATCGCCATGAAGATCGACCCCGAGTTGCTAAGCGACCTCGCGAGCCTGGTCGACCGCAGCGTGGTGATCACCGGCACCAACGGTAAGACCACCACCTCCAACCTCATCGCCGACGCCGTTGCCGCCAGCGGCGCTACCGTGGTGTGCAACCGTGCCGGCAACAATATGGAGCCCGGTGTGGTGGGTGCTCTGCTCGAAGCCCGCAGTGGCCTTAAGCACACTGGCAGCGGCAAGCGCGTGGGTGTTTTTGAATGCGATGAGCTCTACACCGTGCGCGTCCTGCCCAAGCTCAAGCCGACGTACTTTGTGCTGCTCAACCTGTTCCGCGACCAGCTAGACCGCTACGGCGAGATCGATCACACCCAGGAGGTCATCGCCCACGCGTTGGAGCTCTCGCCGACAACGACGCTTATCTATAACGCCGACGATCCGCTGTGTGCCGCGATCGCCGCGCGCGTTCCCAACGCGAGTATTGCCTTTGGCATCGACGGCGCCACCAACACCGAGTCTGACCGCATTAGCGACTCGCGCTTTTGCTCGCAGTGCAACGCGCCGCTGGAGTATGACTACGTGCAATACGGCCAGCTCGGCGCCTACCATTGCCCCTCGTGCGGTTGGGCCCGCCCCGCGCTTGTCCGTCGCGTGACGGGCGTGAAGCTCGGCTGCGACGGCTACGGCTTTGACCTGGTCTTTGGATCTGCGCCCGACGCGGGCGCCGGACACATTGTCACACGCTACAACGGCCTGTACATGGTCTATAACGTTGCCGCCGCCTTCTTTGCCGCGCACGAGTTGGGCGTGGACACGGCGCTTCTACAGCCTACGCTCGATGCCTATGTGCCCGCCGGTGGTCGTATGGGGCGCTGGGATATCGCCGGCCGCACCGTCGAGGCCAACCTGGCCAAGAATCCCGTAGGCTTCGATCGACAAATCCAGTCCATCAAGACGGCAGACGGCAGACTCTGCGCTTTCTTCCTCAACGACAACGATGCCGACGGCCACGATGTATCGTGGATCTACGACGTCGACTTTGAGCGCATCGCCGACACGCCGGGTCTTGTCGCCTTTGCCGGAGGCACGCGCGCGCACGACATGCAGGTGCGCCTCAAGTACGCCGGCATCGATGCCGCGATTATCTCGGACGTCGCGCAGGCAATTGGCGCCGTGGCAGACGAGGCCGCCGATGACACCTTCTACGCCGTCGCCAACTACACGGCCTTCCCGCCGCTGGTCAAAGAACTCGACGGACTGAAGGGCGCCACTTCCGACGCTGTTGCCGGGCGCGCCGTAGCCCGTGCCGACGGCAGCGCTCTTCCTGTCGGCATCGCACCAGTCGAGCTTTCGCGCCCGCTGCGCATCGTCTACCTGTATCCCGATGCCCTTAACCTCTACGGCGACGGCGGCAATGTTATCGCGCTCGAGCGCCGCTGCGCCTGGCGCGGCATTCCCGCGCGTGTAGACGAGGTCCGTATGGGCGAGGTGCTCGACCTGACGGACGCCGACATCGTCATGATGGGCGGCGGCTCCGACCGCGACCAGCTAGCCGTGGCACACGAACTGCTCGCCCAAAAAGACAAGGTCGCGGCCTATGTTAAGGATGGCGGCTCGCTGCTTGCCATCTGTGGCAGCTATCAGCTGCTCGGCCGTTCGTACTATATGGGCGAGGATCGCATCGAGGGTCTGGGGGTCATTGCCGCCGAGACCGTACGCGGCTCCGACCGCCTGATCGGCAACGTAGCCGTCAAAACCGACCTGGCACCTGAGCCCTTTGTGGGATTCGAAAACCATGGCGGCCGCACGCTTTTGGACGCCGATGCCACGCCGCTCGGAACGTCCGTCGTCACGGGCACCGGCAACAACGGCGATGATGGCTTTGAGGGTCTCATCTACAAGGGCGTCATCGGCACGTACCTGCACGGACCGGCACTGCCCAAGAACCCCGAACTCGCCGACTGGCTGATCGCGCACGCCCTCGAGCGGCGCGGCGATGCGCAGGCCACAGCTCTGCTGCCGCTCAAACCCCTCGACGACACCTACGAGCACGCCGCCCACGACGCCGCCATGAAGCTCCTCCCCTAGCACCTCACAACCACAAAGGGGATAGGCACCTTTGTGGTGGTTTTGACCCGTCCCAGCGGTTTGTCTCAATCTGTAACATCTAGACCGTTAAAAGTCGTCTTACTGTTACAGAATGAGATGTTTGAAGATCGGGATAGAAAGTCGGCTCCTGTGTGGTGGTTTTCCAGTTTGCCAACGATATACGCGCCGGCAAAAAAGTCTGCTATACTCTTTCCCGCTGTCCCCATCGTCTAGCGGCCAAGGACGCCACCCTTTCAAGGTGGATATCGCGGGTTCGAATCCCGCTGGGGGCACCACAGAATCTGAGAAGCCCGTTACCAATCGGTAGCGGGCTTTTTGCTACCCATACGCCGGGATTCGAACCCGACAGGGTGCGGATCCCGGCACCATCGCAAGGCCTGTGGGCAAAAAATGGCAAATGTGAGTACTGTTACCGATTTAGTAACAGCGAATTTGGCCTTTTAGATGGTGAATCAGATGTCAAATCAACGACCTAGTGCTCAGATTGGGCCCGACCTCAGCTATATACCTGGACATATGTGGTCCAACTCGGCAAAAACTGCCATTTTGATATGGAACTAGTTTAGTGACAGTACTCATATTTGACGTTTTTTGTCCACGGCCCCTTATTGCGTGGGCGAATCAGTTGCATAACGGACTCCAAAGCGTCCTTCACAAACAAAAAGCCGGGGCCCGCGCAATGCGGACCCCGGCTTTCAACCGTGACGGTATGTTGTCCCTGTCCTACACGTAGAACAGAATGTCGTCGTAGGTCGGAACCGGCCAGTAGTCGGCAGCCACGATCTCTTCCATGGCATCCACGGCGGCGCGCAGCGTATCCATAGCGGGAACGACCTCGTGTGCGTACACGTTGGCCTGCTCCTGACCATCGAGGGCCTCGGCCTTCTGATGCACGGCGTCGAGCGCCTTGATGGAGTCGTTGATGGTGGTGATACCGTTGCAGAGCTTGTTGAGCGTGTTCTGCTCGCACTGCATGGCGGCCTCCGCACCAGCGGCACGAATAGTCTCAAGGCCCTTAGCGACCTTGGTGGCATAGGCGGTAATGACCGGGCGATAGGTACGACGCGCCTCGCGAACCATCGTGGTGGCCTCGATGTTCATGAGCTTGTTGTACTTCTCGAGCTTGCAGTCGTAGCGGCACTGGGCCTCGGCCTTGGTCAGGACGCCCGTCTCCTCAAAGAGCGCGATAGCCTTATCGGAAACAAAGGCGGGAAGAGCGTCGGCCGTGGTCTTGTTGTTGGCAAGGCCGCGCTTCTCGGCCTCGATGGGCCACTCGTCGGAGTAACCGTCGCCGGAGAACAGGATGCGCTGATGATCGGTCAGCACCTTCTTGCAGTACTCGAGCGCGGCGTCCTGGAACTTATCCTCGGGCGTATCCTCGAGCTCATCGGCGAAGGACTTGAGCGACTTGGCAACGGCGGCATCGAGCACCAGGTTGGAGTCGGAGACGTTCTGCTCGGAGCCGCAGGCACGGAACTCGAACTTGTTGCCGGTGAAGGCGAACGGGGAGGTGCGGTTGCGGTCGGTGTTGTCCTGCATCAGTTTGGGCAGGGTATCAGCGCCCAGGTCGAGCACGCCGCGCGTGGCATGGACGGAAGCCTTGCCATCGATGATCTTCTCGACGACCTCGGTAAGCTGGTCGCCCAGGAAGATAGACATAATCGCCGGAGGAGCCTCGTTGGCGCCCAGACGATGGTCGTTGCCGGCCGAGGCAACGGAGGCACGCAGGAGCTCCTGATAGTTATCGACGGCCTCGATCACCGCGGTGAGGAAGACAATGAACTGCAGGTTGTCGAGCGGGGTGTCGCCCGGGTCGAGCAGGTTCTCGGACTCGGTGCCAAGCGACCAGTTGTTGTGCTTGCCCGAACCGTTGATGCCCTCGAAGGGCTTCTCGTGCAGCAGGCAGACCAAGTCGTGGCGGGAGGCGATGAGCTTCATCTTCTCCATCATGACCAGGTTCTGGTCGATGGCCTCGTTGACCTCGCCGTAGACGGGAGCGAGCTCATGCTGGCAGGGAGCGACCTCGTTGTGCTTGGTCTTGGCGGGAATACCGAGCGCCCACAGCTCGTCGTCCAGATCCTTCATATAGGCCGAAACGGTGGGGCGGATAGCGCCAAAGTAGTGCTCCTCGAGCTCCTGGCCCTTGCAGGGAGCGGCGCCAAAGAGGGTGCGGCCGGTGATGACCAGGTCCTTGCGCTTGCGGTAGGCGTCCTTCTTGATCAGGAAGTACTCCTGCTCATCGCCCACGGAAGGAACGACCTTCTTGGGGGTCTTGCCAAACAGCGCCAAAACGCGCTTGGACTCACGCGAGAGCGCGGTCATGGAGCGCAGCAGCGGGGTCTTCTTGTCCAGGGCCTCGCCCGTGTAGGAGCAGAAAGCCGTGGGAATGCACAGGACATCGTCCTTGATAAAGGCGGGGCTAGTGGGATCCCAAGCGGTGTAGCCACGGGCCTCGAAGGTGGCGCGCAGGCCGCCGTTGGGGAAGCTGGAAGCATCGGGCTCGCCCTGGATGAGGTTCTTGCCCGTAAACTTGGTAATGGCGGTGCCGTCGTGGTTGGGCTCCAGGAAGCTGTCGTGCTTCTCGGAAGTAATGCCCGAAAGCGGCTGGAACCAGTGCGCGTAGTGCGTCGCGCCCTTGGAGATGGCCCAGACCTTCATGGCATGGGCAACGGCGTTGGCCACATCCAGGTCGAGCGGCTCACCGCCCTCGAGGGTTGCAGCAAGGCGCTTCCAAATGTCCTTGGGGAGGTAGTCCTTCATGACTTCCTCAGAGAACACCATGGTCCCGAAGCGGTCAGTAAGTTCGGCCATACGGAACTCCCTTCGTATCGGCACCGCGTGAGAAGCGGTGTTGATTACTAACGAACGAGTCATAGCTTAGACTCGCCGTGTTTCCGCGACATTACCGTTATGTTGCCGTCGCGAAACCAATCAATGAGGTTACCCTATCGAGGCGGCGTTGCCACCCTCAACAGCCAATCAACTGTATAAATAGCAGACCTCCCCGCACAGTTTACGGGTAGCTCATTTGCCACGGGCTATAAAGACTGGTATTTGATGCGAAATACCAGTCTTTATAGCCCGTGGCAAAATTAGCCGCCATGTTATAGGGAATGCCGATAGCAAGACATCTTTGATTGGTATCCCCAAATAGCGAGTGAAACTCCACCGTGACACAGCGGTGCTGTAGAATCCTTACAACACATCACACTATTACGTATCTAGAGGAGCACGATATGCGCGTCGACGAGGTTTTTAAGCAGGCAGCATCCCAGGGCACCGCACCCGTTTCGTTTGAGATGTTCCCGCCCAAGGGCGAGCTTACCCTCGACACGGCTCGCGAGGTGGCGGACAACCTGTGCAAGCTTTCGCCGAGCTTTGTCTCAGTTACTTGCTCGGCCGGCGGCTCGGGCAACGGTGCCACCACCGCCCCCATCGCGCATATGATTACGAGCGAATTCGATACACCCTCGGTGGCACACCTTACCTGCGTGGGCCGGTCGCACGCCGATATCGCCGCCAAGATCGACGAGTATCGCACCGCCGGCGTGGAAAACATCCTGGCCCTGCGTGGAGATCTCCCTGCCGGCGCGACCGAGGACGACAAGCCCGCCTCCGACTACGCCTACGCCCGCGACCTCATCCCCGAGCTCGTCGACGCCGGCTTTTGCGTGGGCGCCGCGGCCTACCCCGAGGGCCACATTGCCTGTGAGGATCTCAACCTCTCGGTCGAACACCTCAAGCAAAAACAGGACGCCGGCGCGAGCTTCTTTGTGACGCAGCTCTTCTTTGATAACGAGTGCTTCTACCGTTTTCGCGAGCTTGCCGACAAGGCCGGCATCACCGTGCCCATTACCGCGGGCATCATGCCGTTTATGGGCAAGTCGCAGATCAGCCGCATGGTCTTTATGTGCGGCGCATCGCTGCCCTCCCCCGTCATCAAGATCCTCGCCAAGTACGAAAACGACCCCGAAAGCCTGCAGGTAGCCGGTGTAGATTATGCCGCCCGCCAGCTTTGCGACCTTAAGGAGCACGGCGCCGACGGCCTGCACCTGTACACTATGAACCGTCCTGCGATCGCCGCGACCATTATGGAGCGCCTGGGGTAATGGAAAAACCGCACATCGATACAGCTTTTGTCGAAGTGCCGGCCGACCTTGCGTCGCCGGCGCTCTACCGTATCGATGCAGCCCACCATCCCCGCGTCGATCGTGCCGAGATGCTGCGGTATCTGGGTTACGGAGGCCAGCAGATTGAGCCCGAGCTGTCGCAGCGTATTGAACTTGTCGTTGAACGTCTGGAATTGGACATTGAGCCCCGTGGCGTGCGCCGCGTATTTGCCGTCGATGCCACGGGCGTGGACGAGCAGGGCAAGCCTTGCATCCGTCTGGTCGGCACCAACGTTGAGCTGCGCGGTCGTGATATCTATCGACATCTCAAAGATGCCCGCTTTGCCGCGCTCATGGCATGCACCCTCGGCATGGACGCTGAGCGTCGTCTGCGCACCACGGGAGCCCAGCAGCCCCTCGAGGGCGCCGTGCTCGACGCCGCGTGCTCCGCTTACGTGGAAGCCGCCGTTGAGCAAATGGACCAGCAGGTCAAGACGGACGCCGCCGTTCATGGGTTCGCCGGCAACTGGCGCTTTAGTCCCGGCTACGGCGACTGCCCGCTCTCGGCCCAGCGCTCGATCGTCAATGCGCTCAACGCCACGCGGCTCATCGGGCTTACCGTCACGCCCACCAGCCTGCTTATGCCCACCAAAAGCGTGACCGCGGTGATCGGCCTGTTCGACGGCGAAGTCCACGACGCCCAGACCCGCCCCACCTGCAATATCTGCCGCATGCGCGAGAACTGCCGTTTCCGCGCCGCCCACACCACCTGCTATTCCAGCCATTAGGAGCCCTCGATGTTTACTCCGCTTATCACTCATGATTCTGACGGCACTGCATTGGCGGCACCCGTTGATGCCGCACGTCGCAACGGTGCCACGTACAAGACGCGCACGATCGACGATCTGCGCATTAAGGACGATCGCCTGCGTGCGGCCATCGAGGGCACGGGACACCTGTTGTTCGACGGTGGCATGGGCACCATGCTGCAGGCGGCCGGCATGAAGGCCGGCGCCTTGCCCGAGCTGCTCAACTTTGAGGAGCCCCAGGTCATTACCGACATTCAGCGCCAGTACGTCGAGGCTGGCTGCGACGTGATCACCGCCAACACCTTTGGCGCCAACGCCCACAAGCTCGACGGTGCCGCCACCGTGGCAAACGTCTTTGCCGCGGCCGTCGCCTGTGCCCACGAGGCCGGCGCCCGCTACGTCGCCGGTGACATCGGCCCCATCGGCGCACTGCTTCGCCCCTTGGGCACCCTCAGCTTTGACGAGGCCTATGACCTCTTTGCCGAGGAAGTTCGCGCGGGCGTCGATGCGGGCGTGGACCTCTTTATTATCGAGACCATGACCGACCTTGCCGAGATCAAGGCGGCCGTCCTCGCCTGCCGCGAGAATTCCGACCTGCCCGTCTTTGCCACCATGACCTTTGAGGAAGACGGCCGCACCTTCTTGGGCACGAGCCCCGAGGTTGCCGCCATCACGCTCGATGCCATCGGCGCCGACGTTTTGGGCATCAACTGCAGCCAGGGACCGGCCGAGCTCCGAGGGCTCGCCGCTCGCATGCTCACCGTTACGGACAAGCCCGTTATGGTGCAGGCCAACGCGGGACTGCCCCGCGTGGACGACGACGGCAACACCGTCTTTGATATCCAGGCAGCCGAATACGCCGAGGCCGTCGCCGGTATGATTGCCGACGGCGTAAGCGTCGTGGGCGGCTGCTGCGGCACCACGCCGGCGCACATGGCAGCGCTGCGCACCCTCATCGACAACCACACGCCCAGCCCGCGTCACCGCAAGCCCAGCATGTCGGTCACGAGCGCTCAGACGGTCGTGGACCTCCCCTGCGACGGCCACAAGATCGCCGTCATCGGCGAGCGCATCAACCCCACCGGCAAAAAGCGCCTGCAGCAGGCCCTGCGCGACGGCGACCTGGACTACGTCGTAAGCCAGGGCATCAGCCAGCAAGAACAGGGCGCCGATATCCTGGACGTCAACGTGGGCCTGCCCGAGATCGACGAGGTCAAGGTCATCCAGCAAGCGACCGAGCAGCTCCAAGGCTCCACGCTGCTGCCGCTGCAGATCGACTCCACCGACCCCGCCGCCGTCGAGGCCGCCGTACGTCGCTACGCCGGCAAGCCCATCATCAACTCGGTCAACGGCAAGCAGCAGATCATGGATGAGATCTTTCCGCTGGTCGCCCACTACGGCACCAACGTTGTCGGCCTTACGCTCGACGAAGGCGGCATCCCCGATACCGCCGAGGCCCGCTTCGCCATCGCCGAGCGCATCGTGGCCGAGGCCGCCCGCTACGGCATCGGCCCGGATCGCATCCTCATCGACTGCCTGGTCATGACCGCCTCGACCAACCAGCGCCAGGCCGAGCAGATTCTGCGCGCCATGTCCCTGTGCAAGGAGCGTCTGGGCGTCAAATGCGCGCTTGGCGTGTCGAATATCAGCTTTGGCCTGCCCGCTCGCCCGCTGCTGGGCTCGGTCTTTTTGGCCGCCGCCTTTGGCGCGGGCCTGGACGCCCCCATCATGAACCCGGGCTCCAAGCGCTTTATGGACACCGTCTACAGCTATCGCGTCTTGAGCGTTGAGGACGAGGGCTCGACCGGATACATCGAGCGCTACGCCGGCTGGACCGATCCGTATAAGATCGCCGCAAACCCGGCAGCGGCTCAGCCCGCATCGAGTGATGCCGCGCCTGCCGCCGGCGCCGACGGCAACGACGACCCGATCCGTCGCATGGTCGTCTCGGGCCGCAAAGGCGAGATCGCTGCCGAGACCGAGCGTCTGCTGGCAGACCACGACGCCATGGACCTTATCAACAACCACTTTATCCCCGCCCTCGACGAGGTGGGCGTCCTCTTTGACCAGGGCAAGTTCTTCTTGCCGCAACTCATGGCCTCGGCCGAGGCCGCGCGCGTGGGCTTCGACACCATCAAGCGCCTGATGCCCGCCGGCGAGATTGCCGACAAGGGTAAGATCTGCGTGGCCACCGTCAAGGGCGACATCCACGATATCGGTAAGAACATCGTCAAGATGCTGCTCGACAACTACGGCTATACCGTCTTTGATCTGGGCCGCGACGTCGATCCGCAGGAAGTGCTCAAGACCGTGCAGGAGCGTGATATTAAGCTCGTCGGCCTCTCGGCGCTTATGACCACCACGGTCGTCGCCATGGAGGAGACCATCAAGCTGCTTCATACCGAGGTGCCGGGCGTCAAGATCATCGTAGGCGGCGCCGTGCTCACCCCCGAATACGCCAAGCAGATCGGCGCGGACTACTACGCCAAGGATGCCGCCGAAAGCGCGCGCATCGCCGAAGAGGTCTTTGGGCAGTAACACAACGGAAACAACCGAGCACCAAAACGTGCCGCATGCGCCACTTGGCATGTGCGGCACGTTAGAATAGAAAAGACTATGCTCGTTTTGGCAGATAGGAGCGCAAGGATGGCGATCACGCCCGCAGAAATCGCGGAAACCCGCGGCATGGTTGAGGAGCAGAACCTCGACATCAGGACCATCACCATGGGTGTTTCGCTCATGGGTTGCGGTGACGAGAACCTCGACCGCATGTGCACGAAGATCTACGACCACGTGACGCACACGGCTGAGCATCTGGTCGAGACCGCCGAGAACCTCGAGCGCGAGTACGGTATCCCCATCGTCAACAAGCGCGTTTCCGTCACCCCGGTGGCGCAGATCGCCGCGTGTTGCAAGGATGAGGACCTCACCCCCATCGCGCATGCCCTCGACCGCGCGGCCGAGACGCTCGGCATCGATTACCTGGGCGGCTTCTCCGCGCTCGTCCAGAAGGGCATCGGCGATGCCGACCGCCGCGTTATCCAGTCCATCCCCCAGGCGCTCGCCACCACGAGCCGCGTCTGCTCCAGCGTCAACGTCGCCAGCCTGCGCGCCGGTATCAACATGGACGCCGTGCTTATGGCCGCCCAGACCATCATCGACGCCGCTAAGCTCACGGCCGACCAGGACTCCGTCGGCGCTTCCAAGTTTGTCTGCTTTGCTAACATGGTCGAGGACTCACCGTTTATGGCGGGCGCCGTCCACGGCGGTGGCGAGGCCGACGCCGTCATCAACGTAGGCGTCTCGGGCCCCGGCGTTATGGCAGCAGCCCTGGAGAAGCTGCCCGATTCTGCATCGATGATGGAAGTCGCCGAGAAGATTAAGCAGACCGCCTTTAAGATCACCCGTGCCGGTGAGCTCATGAGCCGCGAGGCCGCCCATCGTCTGGGTGTCGAGAAAGGCATTGTCGACCTTTCGCTGGCACCTACGCCTGCCATCGGCGACTCCGTCGCTCGCATCCTCGAGATCATCGGCGTGGGCACCTGCGGTGGCCCCGGCACGACCTGCGCGCTCGCCATGCTCAACGATGCCGTCAAGAAGGGCGGCGTCATGGCCAGTTCCAGCGTGGGCGGTCTTTCGGGCGCTTTCATCCCCGTGTCCGAGGACGCCGGCATGATCGCCGCCGTCGAAGCCGGTGCGCTTTCGCTCGAGAAGCTCGAGGCCATGACCTGCGTGTGCTCCGTTGGCCTGGACATGATCGCCATCCCCGGCGACACCCCGGTCGAGACCATCGCCGGCATCATCGCCGACGAGATGGCCATCGGCGTCATCAACAACAAGACCACGGCCGTCCGCGTGATTCCTGCTATCGGCAAGGGCGTGGGCGACTGCGTCGAGTACGGCGGCCTGTTTGGCCGTGCGCCCATCATGCCGGTGAACCCCAACGCCGGCACCGTGCTCGCCCACCGTGGTGGACGCTTCCCGGCACCGCTGAACTCGCTGAAGAACTAGCTGAGGGGTTCGGGCGAGGAGCCCCGGGGAGGGCAAATATATAAGGTCGCCTGCTCGGACAGTCCTGACTCGCACGGAGAGCACATTAAGTGCTCTCCGGCTCGTGCGGAACTCGCGATCGACCTTATATATTTGCCCTCCCCGGGGCTCCCGCACAACGGGACCTCGATTGAGTTCTATCCCGGTTGCAGTCGCTTCGCTTCTGCTCCACTTTGCTGGTATGACGGTTTGGCGTTGGATCGGTTCTTTCTGATATATGCTGGTTGCGGCTCTTCTTTTGGGAGGAGTCGCTTTTTTGTTGCTAGGAGGTTGGCCCGTGGCTGATGGTGTAATTCAATCTGAGCTGCTTTCTGCGGATTGGAATCAGGAATGGATGCGCTTGCAGGCTGGTCGGCGGCGGGCTGATGATTCTTTTGAATGGGATAAGCGGGCTCGGCATTTTCGGCCGTTGGAGACTGCCCCGTATGCCCGGGACTTTATGAAGCTGTTGGCGTTAAAGCCTGGTGAGTCGGTGCTCGATATGGGGTGTGGAGCTGGGTCGATTGCCATTCCGCTTGCTCAGGCTGGGCATCCTGTGATTGCTGCTGACTTTTCCCCTGCTATGTTGGGCACGCTTGATGCTGGCATTGAGTACTATGGACTCGAGGATCGCATTACACCGCTTGAACTTGCTTGGGATGATGACTGGGATTTGGTTGGACCGGTCGCGAAAGCGGTAGATGTTGCCTTTGCCAGTCGTTCTGTCACCACGACCAACCTAAAAGGCGCGCTTGCCAAGCTTGATCGAACGGCTCGTCGGCGTTGTGCTGTCACGATGGTCGCCAACTCCAGCCCGCGCTATGACCTGCATCTGATGAACGCCATCGGCGCCTCGGTTACCTGCAGCAATGGCTTTGTGTATGCCTTTAATATCCTTATTCAGATGGGTGCGCTGCCGCAAGTCACGTACTTTGAATCGCCTCGTCGCGATACCTTCGACAGCCTTGAAGCAGGTGTGGCGGATTTTTCCCGTATGCTCGAGCATGGCAACGAGGATAAGATCGACCGTCTGCGCGACTACATCGCTCAACATATGATTGAGAACCCCCATGCCGGTGAGCCGGGCTCCAAGGGCGTGCCGCAGGGACGCTACATGCTCGATCATGTCCGCAAGGTTCGTTGGGCGTTTATTGCATGGGAGCCGGTCTCTGCGCCCAGCTCATAGCCTGTTCGCAGCCTGCACCGCCCACTCACTCGGCATCCGCATTCTTTGCGAACTGGGCAAACGCGCTCCACACCGCGCCGTTCCTGCGCTATCGTGGGACAGCTCACGTAGATTAAGGCCCCATCGCGGGGCGCCCCATACATAGAAAGCGAGAACCCATGGCACTGACAGGAGCACAGGTCAAGCAGCTTCGCAGCATGGCCCATCACCTCAACCCCGCCATCATCATCGGTAAGTCCGATATTAACGAGGGCACCGTCGAGCAGACGGTCGCCTATCTGGAGAAGCATGAGCTCGTTAAGTGCTCTGTGCTCGATGGCTCCAGTCTTTCCGCCCGCGAGGCCGCCGAAGAACTCGCCGAGCGATGCCACGCCGAGGTCGTCCAGGTCATCGGCCGCAAGTTCTCGCTGTATCGCGAGTCCTCGCGCAAGGACATCGAGAAGATCAAGCTCGTCTAAGAGCCAATGATCCGACGAGCCAACACATAGCAAGCTTACGGGTGCCTAAGTACTTCGGGCGCCCGTTTTTTATCGCTCGACCAGCACGCGATTGAGCCGCCCCTCCACCAAGCGCTCGTATAGACGCCGCGTCTCGGGCTCGGGCACGCCATTGACCTGCTCCCTTAGATGGTGCATATGCCCGCTGTACAGCTCGACGATATCGCGCCGCCGCCCCGCCGCACTGTAGACGCGCATGGCGCAGCGCACCATATCCTCACGCGCTGTTTCCTGCCGAAGCCCCGACTCCGCCAGCCAAATCGCCGACTGCAGGTCGTTTTCTTCTAGGGCGGCATTTGCTCCCTTAATCATGCAATCGATGTACTTTGACTGCATAATGCGTCGCATACGCAAAAAGTAGGTGGGGTTACAGCCATTGGGAACATACAGCGGTCCGGCATAAAGCTGCTCAATCTTAAGGCACAGCTCAACTAAATGGGGCCCGCGCGCACCCGTGCGATTTCCCAAAACCTCGCGGCTTATCTGGTCAAACAGCCGTACATCGGTCTTGACGTAGTCGCCGTTGAGTCCGATGCATTCATTTTGGATGAGCACACACGACTTGCCATCCGGCGTCGGCCCCAAAGCCGACCGCAAGCGCGATATCGTCGAGTACAGGTTGTTGCGGGCGCTATTGAACTCAGCATGGGGCCACAGCTCCATGGCCAGCGTCTCACGATCGACGAGCGCATCCATGCCCAGCGCAAGCCGCTCGGCAAGTGTCGCCGCCTTCTTGCGGCGCCACATTTTGTCCGTAATGGGAAACCCATCGCGCTCGGCGCGAAACGCACCAAACATGCGAATCTCGATATGGTCGATGGTATCAACGGCTTCAACCTCGCCGGCCTGGAACAGGCGCTCGCCCTCCCCTTCCAGATCGTCGCGCAGCGAATACCGCGACAGCTCGCGCACGGGAAGCTTCTTGCGAATCCTGGTCGCCGGCTCGCCCAGACAATGCATGGCAAGGCGCGCAAAGAGCCGATACGATGGCTCTAGAATCCCCGCACGATTCATGGACATCCAGGCCGCAAGATCGCTGTCTCGGCCCGCACAGGCCAAATGCAGCGCCACCATCCAGGCCTCCGCTCCACCAACCTGCGTCTGGCTTATATCGAGCAACTCCGCTTCCTCGCGCACCGAAACCATCGAGGTGTTACGCAGATACGCCGCGCGCTCCAGCAGCAATGCGTTATCGCGCATGTACGCAATCGACTCCTCGGCAAGTTTGAGCACTTGGACCGCACGGAACTTTGCATTAACCGGCCGTCCCTCTGCCAGCGACTGCCAGCCTTCTAGCAACAGGCCAAACAGCTGAATCTGGTTGTCGCGCATGCGCACGGCAAAACGATCGAGCTCGTTGAACGCCGCGTCGTCGGTTACCGGCAGGCCGGAAAGGAGCCGCCGTGCCGCCAACACCATGCGCACCCAGATAGCCATCGCCTTAAGCCCACGTACGTCGAGTGCCTCCCGCACCACCGTCATCTCGTCGTCGCGCTCGTCGGTTCCCGCAAACGACCCGTCAAAAAGCTCCACCAGCATGCTATCGGCCCGTATAACAATCCCCGCGATGTCGAGCTCACAGTCGTAGGCCTTGCTCGTTTTGAGCTGCTGTAGAACGCCGCCGTCATCTCCCCGCTCGGTCAGGCAGCGCTTGACCTCGATATGCGCGGACAACATATCGAGTGCGGTATGGGATGTCTCGATTTCTGGCACGGCCAGGTTCGTAGGGAGCCCAAGCCCGTTGTCCCCATAGCAAACAGCCGTCAGTGTCTGGGCCACCCTCCATGAGACAGGGTCTATTTCGCAGGCCGCCCGTTCGCCCTCGCGCTCGATGACCGATGCCATATAGCGGGCGAGCTTTGTGTTGGACACGCTGACCGCTGCCAGATATACGCCGAGCGCCTCGGCAGGCGTTGGCTCTGGAGCCGGATCGTCGGCATCGATCGTGCCCAGCGCTGCTCGGCAGATATCGGCCCCGTGCCCCGTCAGAGCAAGGTCGACCCCATACTGCCCAGCGAGTTCAAGGACCGCTTCACGGTCCAAAAAGGCGTCCGCCAGGCCCATCGCCGCATCGCATCGGCCCGCCTTAAGCAAAATCCGGACCGCCCTCGGAACAAGTTCGGGGCGAACCTCGGCCACCAACTTGCGCAAGCGCAAGCGTCCGTTATCCTCCGTGCCCAGACACGTAAAACTCCGCTCGGCGGGATCCAAGCCAAAGATCGGGTAGTCGCGTACAAAGTAGGACTGGTCGACCATCGACAACCTCACCCCACAAGCCTCGAGTTCTGCGATATTGCCCTCGCCCATCAAAACCATGAGACATGCCACGCGAAACAGCGCATTATTGTCGAGCGAAGCCAGATCGACAAGTGCCGCGCCATATACGTTGACAATCTCGTTTTCGAGCAGACCGGCTACGTCGCCTTGGCCATACAGACCCGTCTGCAATGCCGAAACGAGCTCGGGCACGCCCTGCGTGAGCTGATAAAAGTCGAGCGATGTGCTGATCGAAAACGCCGATGCCCACGCCGAATACTCATAGGCATGCACCTTGAGCATCTGCGCATTGATCTTAACCGAATCGCCCAGCCCATGAATCAGCTGACGATTTGAAGGACGGCAGGAGATAAAGACCCCTACCCCCATGGCGCGCAGGCCGCGAATCCTGTCGATGAGGTCTTCGGTATCGTGCTGATCGAGGTTTGGCACATTATCAATCGCGATAAGGGAGTGCGGTTTGTCTTTGAGTTCTTCGGTAACCACCTCGAGCTGCATAAACACCTCGCGCCCAATGGCGCGATCGGCCTCGATAATCCGCACGGGGCCTCGCGTCGGATCGCATTTAACCTCATGGGTGTACTGCAGCAGCACCGAGGTCTTCCCAAACCCGTCGGGCGCATAAAGAACCACGATGCCGGCCTTTCGGCCCTTGGCGAGAAGCTCATTCATCAAGCGTTCGCGTCGCACCATATAGCCACCGCCCAGCGGCATCAGCTCGAGGTCGTCCATACTGCCCAAATCGTTTACCATGCCCACTCCTCAACTCGACCGTATGGACACTGTAGCCGCAAGACCATACAAGCCGTGCTATGAATAGAGCGCCCTTGTGTTTTAGGTTGTCTTTTGGTACGCAAGCGGCAAGTTTTTGTACAGCGAGGGCCGATTGTTATTAATCCCCCGACTAATCGGTCTTTAAGCAGGTAAATGAGCTTGTCAGCTTGTCCCATCTAAGCGGCAGTGTAACGCAGATGAACAAGGTTCAGCCATGTCATTCAACTCGCCTAGCACCCGCTACCGTCTACGACCTTCTAGTGGCATTTTTGCATAGAATCTGGTATAGAATGAATCAAGCTGTTGGACATCCGGCATTCGTCAAGCTTGCGGCAAGATTTTGATCAAGTGGACAGAAAGGGATAGCAAAAAGGCCCCCGCAAAGCGGAGGCCTTAGGCAAGGCTATGTCGAGGTGCAGGGTTCGCGTTACTCGCAGAGCGAAAGAGCGGCCTCGTCAGCAACGACGACGCAGTTGGTGTGCAGCTGCAGGATCGAAGCCGGGCACTTGGGCGTAACCGGGCCATAGCACATATCGTGCACAGCCTGAGCCTTGGCCTCGCCGTTGGCGACAACCAGGATCATGCGGGCATACATGATGGTCTGGGTGCCCATGGTGTAAGCCTGACGGGGCACATCATCGATGCTGTCGAACAGGCGGCTGTTGGCCTGAATGGTGCTCTCGGTCAGGTCGACACAGTGCGTACCCTTGGAGAAGTGGTCATCGGGCTCGTTGAAGCCAATGTGACCGTTGTTGCCAATGCCGAGCAGCTGCAGATCCGGATAACCGGCGGCAGCGACGATCTTGTCGTACTCGGAGCAGGCAGCAGCGGCATCGGGGTTGGAGCCATCGGGCACGTGCGTGTTGTTCAGATCGATATTGATGTGATCGAAGAAGTTCTCGCGCATAAAGTAGTGATAGCTCTGGGGATCGTCGTGCGAAAGACCACGATACTCGTCCAGGTTGTAGGTGCTGACTTCGGCGAAGTCGACGTCGCCCTTCTCGTACCAAGCGGCGAGCTGCTTGTAGGCGCCAATCGGGGTGGAGCCGGTGGCAAGACCCAGCACGCAATCGGGCTTGAGGATAACCTGGGCCGAGATGATATTGGCGGCCTTGCGGCTCATATCCTCGTAGTCTTTAGCTTTAATGATTTTCATTACGCGTCCTTTCTCGTACAAGAGAGGCAAGGCTCCCCTTACAAGCACTTGCCCGCGGCCCGCGTCGGCCGCAACCAACGTGTGCGGCCACCAGGGCGAGGTCGCGTAATGTATGTGTCTCGTGTCTAGCCGCGTCGAGGCCCCTGCCCGTCCACGGTGACCCAAAGCTGTTTAGCCTCGGACGTTTCCCATCTTGCCACGGAGGGCGTCCTCTTTCAAGGGCGCCCTCCGTAAACGTGTTTGAATTGTAGGCTAAAGGCCAAAAGCGCCAACTAGCGCTCGCGAGCGACGATAAGCTGGTCCATCTCCTCGACATGCTCTCCAACAGAACCCTTAATGCTCGAGAACTCAACGGAGTTGCACACCAAGATGGGAACCGTCACATCGTAGCCCTCGGCTTTGATCGCCTCACGATCGAACTCGATGAGCACATCGCCCTTATGGACGATGTCGCCCACTTGCGCATGCACGGTAAAGTGCTTGCCCTCGAGCTGAACGGTGTCCAGGCCAACGTGAATCAGAACGTCCAGGCCATCAACCGTGTTAAGCGCAACGGCATGACCCGTGGGAAAAATCGCCTCGACCTTAGCGTCAGCCGGCGCGATTACACGCGTGCCCGTGGGCTGAATCGCCACGCCCTGACCCAAAAGGCCGGTGGCAAACGTCTGATCGTTTACCTCGGAAAGCGGAATGACGTCGCCCGAGATGGGAGCATCCAGCGTAAGGACTCGACCACGCATACCAAAAGACCTTAGGACTTTAGTGAACATGCTCCCCCTTGGACATACCAATAATCAAATACAGTCTTGCTAGTTTACCACTTGGCACTGGTTTTTGACCATTAAGGAAGTTCGCGCTTGACAACCTCGACGATGTCGTCAACCACACGCTGGGTCAGCTCGTGCGTCTCGGCCTCGGCCATAACGCGAACCAGCGGCTCGGTGCCACTCGGGCGCACCAAGATGCGGCCGCGACCGTCGAGCTCCTTCTCGGCAGCAGCGACAGCGTCCCAAATGGACTGACAATCGTCCAGGCCGGCCTTGTTGTCCGAATGCACGTTGACGAGCACCTGCGGGTACTTCTTCATGATGCCGGCAAGGTCGGTGAGGGTGCGGCCGGTGCGCTTGAGCACGGCCAGAAGCTGCAGGGCCGTCACCAAACCGTCACCGGTGGTGTTGTGCTCCAGGAAGATGATGTGGCCGGACTGCTCGCCGCCGATGACGGCACCGTCCTCGAGCATACGCTCAAGAACATAGCGGTCGCCCACGGCGGTCTGGACCATCTCAAAGCCCTGCTCCTTCATGGCGATGGAGAAGCCCAGGTTGCACATAACGGTCGAGACAATCTCGGAGTTGGCGAGCTTGCCGCGAGCAGCAAGGTCGGAGCCACAGATGGCAAGAATGTAGTCGCCATCGATCTCGTTGCCCTCGCTGTCCACGAACAGCACACGATCGGCGTCGCCGTCGTGGGCAAGGCCGATATCGGCGTGGGTGCGCAGCACGAGCTCGCGCAGGGGCTCAAGGTGCGTGGAGCCACACTCAACGTTAATGTCGGTGCCGCAGTAATCGGTGTTGATGGCATGGACCGTGGCGCCCAGGCGCTGGAGCGCGGCAGGCGTGGTCTGGCACGAAGCACCGTGGCCGCAGTCGACGGCAACAACCAGTCCGTCGAGCTTAAGGCCGTCGAGCGTGCTGATGGCATGATCGACATAGGCCTTGCGGGCGTCCTTCATCTTGATGATGTGACCCACACCGGCGCCAGTCGGCAGTGTATCGGCAGCCATGGCCTCCTCGGACATGACCCAGGCGCTGATCTCTTCCTCAACCGCGTCGGGAAGCTTCATGCCCTTGCGGCTAAAGAACTTGATGCCGTTGAACTCCGGCGGATTGTGCGAAGCGGAGATGACGATGCCGCCGTCGAGCTCGTTTTGGACGGTGAGCAGCGCCACGGCCGGCGTAGGGATAACGCCGCAGCAGTGCGGGCGGCCGCCCTCGGCCATGATGCCGGCGGTCAGAGCGCTCTCGAGCATGGTGCCCGAAAGACGCGTATCGCGGCCGATGCAGATGTCCGGACCAAGGAACTTGGTCGCCGCGCGACCCAGGCGAAACGCGAGGTCGCACGAGAGGTCGGCGTTGGCGACGCCACGGACGCCATCGGTACCGAAGATGTTCTGGGGCATAGGATCGCTCCTTCCCAAGTGGGCAAAACGCAGTCGCCCACCCTAGTCGAAAAAGAAAAGCGGGACCCGCCGAGCAATCGGCAGGCCCCGCTTGTACATTGTATCTCGTAAGGAGATAAAACCTTAGCGCTTGGAGAACTGGGGAGCGCGGCGGGCCTTCTTGAGGCCGTACTTCTTGCGCTCGACCACGCGAGCATCGCGCGTAAGGAAACCGGCCTTCTTGAGGTCAGCACGGTAATCGCCAGCGTTCAGAAGAGCGCGAGCGATGCCCAGGCGCAGAGCGCCGGACTGACCGGAGATGCCGCCGCCATCGCACAGAGCGATAACGTCGAACTGACCGGCGGTGTCGGTCACCTTGAAGGGAGCAAGGGCGTTCTCAACGAGCTGATGACGGCCGAAATACTGCTCGGCGTCACGCTTGTTGATGGTCACCTTGCCGGTGCCGGGGACGAGACGGACGCGGGCGACGGCGTTCTTACGACGGCCGGTACCCTGGTAGACAACGGTGTTCTCAGCCATCTTTAAGCCTCCAGCTCAATCTTCGTGGGGTTCTGGGCAGCGTGCGGATGCTCGGCACCAGCGTAGACCTTAAGCTTGGTCATCTGGGCACGGCCGAGGGTGGTCTTGGGCAGCATGCCGCGAACGGCGCGCTCGATGACCTTCTCCGGGTGCTTCTCCATAGCCTGGCGGAAGCTCTCAGCCTTGAGGCCGCCGTTGTAGCCGCTGTGGCGATAATAGGTCTTCGTGTCGGCCTTGTTACCGGTAAGCTGGACCTTATCGGCGTTGATGACGACAACGAAGTCGCCGCAGTCGCTGTTGGGCGTGAACTGGGGCTTGTTCTTACCGCGCAGGATCATTGCGATCTGGGTGGCAAGACGGCCCAGGACAGCACCATCGGCGTCGACGAGAACCCAGTTGCGCTGGACCTCGCCCTGCTTGGCGTAGTGAGTCGATTTCGAAATCACTTAGACTCCTCCATGTACAGTACGTGTTGTTACAGAGATTCACGGGGCTCTGCAAGTAACCCGTCCATATTACCCCGCTCGCCGCCCGAGTCAACAGGTATTTTGGCTCCGACCAGAGTTTCTGCACATGTCGTCCATGGGTCATGACGTCGCGACGCTAGCGCTCGACAAACGCCTCGATATCTCCGAGCAAGCGCTTTGCCTCCTGGCGGCCCTGAATATACAAGTCGAGGAGCTTTGCCGGATCGTGCTCAACGTGGCCGACCTCGACCGGCTTTTGCGGAGCGACGACCAGCGCGCGGCCCTCGCGCTCATACTTCCACAGATGCATGCGCTGGATGTTATAGCGATCGTGGCGCGTCTCGATAGCCTCGAGCAGGTAAGGGTAGTCGGCATAGCGAGCGCGTGCGGCTGGCATAAACTCGTAGGGCTTTTTCTCGTACGAACGGTCCTGCGTGACAATGACAACCGCGCGATTGAAGCCCGCCTCCTCCAGCACGTGCTCGATGGGGACCGAATCGGCTACGCCGCCGTCGACGTATTTGTGCCCGTCTATCTCGACCGGCGGCGTCACCAGCGGCAGCGACGTCGATGCGCGCACGGCGTCGAGGTCAAGTACGGCGCTTTTGACCGGCAGGTAGGCAGCGGTTCCAAACAGCATGTCCGTCGCAACGGCGTACATCTCGATGGGGTTCGCGTCGAACGTCTCGTTGTCAAAGGGATCCAGGCGGTCCTGGACATCGTTGAAGATAAAGTCGTAGCCGACGATGGAGCCCGTGGACGCAAACGATGCGGCGCCCATGAAGCGGCTGTCGTTGCAGAAAGCCAGGTTGATGCGGTTGGCACGGCCGATCTGGTGCGACTTGTAGTTCACGCCGTTGAGGGCGCCGGCCGATACACCGTAGACAGCCGGAATCTCGACGCCAGCCTCCATGAGGACGTCGAGCACGCCCGCGGTAAACTGCCCGCGAAAACTTCCGCCCTCCAAAACGAGCGCGACCTTGCCGGCGTTCTTTGCCTTATCTTCTGCAGTCATATTGACCTCCTGCGATTGCGTTTTGGCTTTCTTCTACCCAGTTTTGGAATGGAGGGCGCATAGGTTTTGGAGTTGAGGAGATGGAGCGGAAAGCGCGTTCCAATTTGAGACGGGATTCCGGGATGAGCTTTCCGCCAACAGCCCATCCGGAAAATGTATCCCATTCCGAATGAGGATTCCGGGATGCGGTTTCCGCCTGGGCCGCCATTGGGAAAGCGCGTCCCACCCTGCGTTGCCGTAGCGTTTGCTTAACGCCCGCGCCCTGCACAGAGTTCGATTCTCCGCGGTACGGTGGATCCGTTGATGGGGCGAGGCCGGGGCAAGACGCCCGATCGGCATCGCATCTATATTGGGCTGGGGCATTGCGCGGAGAATCCGCGCGTTCGCTTCGCGAACCCGCACCGGCTTCGGCCGCCTGCCGGCGTCCTCGCCCGCTCGCTACAAACGCTTCGCGTTTGCTTAACGCTCGCGCCCTGCATAGAGTTCGATTCTCCGCGGTATCTGTAAGTAATAAAAAAGGCAGGTAGAAACACTTCTCTACCTGCCTGTAACTATTGGTGGAGGCGCGGAGAATCGAACTCCGGTCCACGAAAGCCCCCTGATTGGCATCTCCAAGCTCAGTCGCTGGTTTAGTCTCGGACGCTTTGCGCGCAGCGACACGCTCGCGGCGTCCTAACCGGTTCGGTCTTAGCCCGCGCCATACCGATTACGTGCGCAGGAGCATTCCCCTAACATGACGTCGCGCCGGTGTCGGGGAAATCACCGGGTTGACGCGCCGCTATAAATTAAGCAGCGAGAGCCATAGGCTCAAAAGAAGAGTTGTTGTCAATTCAATTTGACGGTACCCCTGTTTAACGAGGCGAGGAGACCTCGGCTTGCTTCCTCTCTCAGAGCTATCGTGTCGAAACCAGTCGCCCCCGAATATTGGGAAAGTCTGGATGGTATTGGGCCTGCAAACACCCGATAACCGTCGACTTTTCAAGGAACACGCGGGGTGAACCCCGCTCGTGGATAGCTATCTTACCACGTTCTAAAGGCAGACAGCTGCTCTATGCACGAGCTGTGAAGACCCTAATGTGCACCACACTTCGCACTTTTGCTACCGATCGCGTCACGTATATTTTCGCCAAGCAAAATTAACCCGTCGAAAGGACCGTTATGGATACCAAGCAGCAACTCGTCAATGCCCTCGCAGGCCTGGGCTCAACCATTACCGAAGCTATGGATGTCATCGAAGGCTTTGTCCCCTGCGGACATCCCGCCCTCACGGTATCGAACGCACTCGTCGCGCTGGACGCTGACGATGATGCAGCTCTCGCCCAGCAGCTTGAGACCGTCGAGGGCTTTATCGACCACGTGAGTGAGAACCGCGGCGTGGCCGCCTACCACGGCATCGAGGTCGAGCTCGCGGGTCCCAAGGCCGATCTGCTCGCAGCAATCTGCGAGGTAGGCGCCCTTATGCAGACCGCAGGCGTCAAGAACACCCAGGTCAACGAGTGGGTCTACCGCAGTCTGGCAGCACTCGACAGCTCCGACGAAAAGGCAGCCGAGCAGCTCGCAGAAAGTCCCGCCATTAAGGCCGAGCTTTTGTAAATTGCAGACGCGGGTCCCTTGGCGCATCGTCGTCCAAGAGGCCCGCAAACAGTTCGCGTCAACCGATAGCCGCGCCGCCGCGTTCGGCCAAAGCAAGAATCGGCATCATTTGACGAGGTGTCTTTGCTGCAAGATCGGCATGTTCGAGCAGTTTGCGATCGTTGGTCACCAAGTAATCGACCTGTGCGTGTTTGCACGCGGCGAGCACCAAGTTGTCCTCGTAATCGCGATGGAGCGTCAGATATTTGTCGGCTAGCCAAAGGTCCGACGCATCTGCACCCACGGCCGTGGCGTTTTCGGTCATGTTCCGAACAAACGCCAACGCCGCATCGCCAATTGCACGGGCAGACGCCTCGTCGAGCACTCCCCCGCTGGCAAGAACGCTACGCTTCAGCTCGTGTTGGACAACGTACAGCACGTCCTTGGCGATATGCACCGGAAAGAACAACGTTGCGCCCGATTCCGTCGCCCGCCCAATAAACGCACGCGCGGCAAGCGACTCGGCATGGTCGGCGCAAAACGAATCAACCCATACGTTGGCATCCACCATTATTTTGAGGGGAGCCCCGCTCACAGGATCATCCCCTTTTGGCGATAGTGCTCGTCCATGGCTTCGGAATAGATTGTTTCCCAACCGCGATCGTCGGATACGGGCGACGTAGCGATGCCCAGGTCCGCGTAAAGCTGATCTGCCGCCGCCCATGATGCGGCGAACGGAGTATCGGGCGCGACGGTCTGCTGCCGGTCGTCGACGGCCGCAAGCACTTCCTCGCACTTCCCGCCGCCCTGCGCAACCTTTGCCACCACCTTTTTGATGAGCTCGGGCAGTGACCCGCCCGAAAGCCGCAGCGCCTCCTCGGCACGGTTCTTGACCTGGCGATCCACGCGAACGTTCACCTGCGCCATGCCGCTAACAGCACCCACGTCGATCCCGCTCCCTTCAATTGCTAGCCCTGTTAGCAACACTATATAGAGAAGCTAGCACATGGTCAAACGCAAAAGGCCTGCGCCCAGACGACACAAATGCCGTCTGGGCGCAGGCCAGATAACGTGGGCGAACACGTCTGCTAATGCAGGTACGCCTTTGCGTTGCTCAGGCTGTAGGCAATCGTCGAGCCGTTGTGCAGTAACGACGACGTCTGCGGGGTAATCGCGCCGGTAATACCCAATGCCAACAGCGCCGAGTTGGTGAGCATCACCTTAGAGTAGGAGCTCGTCAGACGATCAATGAGGCCCTGACTCATGCGGCGCAGGCGCACGATTGCGGCCAGATCCGTATCGGTCAGGATGATATCGGCGACCTCCTTGGCGATGTCGCTTCCGCCACCCATCGCCAAGCCCACGTCGGCCAAACCGAGCGCCGGCGAATCGTTGACACCGTCGCCCACCATGGCAACGTGGCGCCCCTCGCCCTTAATGCGCTCCACATACGCGTACTTGTCCTCGGGCAGCAGCTCGGCCTTAAACTCGTCGACCCCTGCCTCGCGAGCAATGCGCTCGGCCGTGCGCTCCGAGTCGCCCGTGAGCATAACGACATGCTTAACGCCCAACGCGTGCAGGTCGGCGATGGCCTCACGGACCCCGGCCTTGAGCGGATCCTCGATGCCGAGCACGCCGACGACCTTGCCGTCGACCGCCAGGTACAGCGGCGACAGGCCCTGCATCTGGGACTCAATGCGCTCCTTAATGTCGGAATCGAGCTGCGCGCTCTCGTCCTCAAACACAAAGTGTGCCGAGCCGATAATCGCGCGACGCCCCTCGATGGACGAAGCGATGCCGTGCGCCACGATGTACTCGACGGCAGCATGGCGCTCGCGGTGCTCGAGCCCGCGCTCGCGTGCCGCATTGACCACGGCACGCGCCACCGGATGCGGAAAATGCTCCTCCAAGCAAGCGGAAAGGCGCAGGACCTCGTCCTCGCTCCAGCCATCGGTGGTGAGCACGCAGGCAAGACGCGGCTGCGCCTCGGTAAGCGTGCCGGTCTTGTCAAACACAATGGTGTCGGCCTTGGCAAACGACTCAAAGTACTTCGCGCCCTTGACCATGACGCCCATCTTGGCAGCATCGCTCATAGCGGTCATGACGGCAACGGAACCCGTGAGCTTGAGTGCGCACGAGTAGTCGACCATCAGTGCCGCCGAGGTCTTGATGAGGCTGCGGGTAGTAAGCGCAACCAGGCCCGCGAGCAGGAAGTTCCACGGGACGATCTTGTTGGCAAGGTCCTCCATATGCGACTGGCCCTCGGACTTGAGCGAGTCGGCCGTCTGCACGAGCGAGACGATTGAGCGCAGTTTGGTTTGCGCCGTATTGGCGCGCACGCGCACCAAGATGCCGCCGTCTTCCACGACGGTACCGGCGAACACGTCGTCGCCCACGCTGCGCTCGACGGCCAGCGGCTCGCCGGTCAGGGTCGCCTGGTTGACCATAGCGCTCCCCTGCTCGACAACACCGTCGATGCAGATGGACATGCCGGTGCGCACGGCGACCAAGTCGCCGGGCTCGAGCTCGGTGGCGGCAACGCTTACCTCGGTGTCGCCGACGACCTTTTGCGCCTTGTCGGGCACATCGAGCAGCGAGTTGATGAGCTCGTTTTCGCTCATGGCGCGGGTGTAGTCCTCGAGCAGCTCGCCCACGTTGAGCAGGAACATCGTCTGGCCCGCGGTGTCGACATCACGCTTGACGAACGAAATGCCGATGGCCGAAGCGTCGAGCACGGGAACGGTCAGGCGCGGCTGCGCGAGCTCATGAAGGGCAGCGCGCAAAAATGCCATGTAACCGGCCACGACAAACACCGCACGCAGAGGCGTCGGCAAGAACCAGCGACGTGCGTAATGGGCACCGATAAGTGTGGCAAGATCCATGACGAGCTTGTGCTTGCGTGGCTCAAGCTGCATTACGTAGCCTGTCTTTGCGTCGGCAATGGCCTGAGCGTCGAGCGCACCGACGGCGGCCAGCACGGCATCGCGGGGCGACTCGTCGTATTCGAGTGCCATCTGGCCGATGCGGCCGTAGACGCGCACCTTGTGCACGCCGTCGATGTCGCCGCTGAGCTTTAGAAGCGCATCGAGATCGCTCTCTGGCACAGGACCCGCCAACTGGAGGCGGGTCCTGCCGGGGATCTCGCTGATAATCGAGAATCTCATAGTTTGTGCCTAGGAGCGCTACTCGGCTGCGTTGTCCGCGGTGGCCTCGCTCTGGGTGATGTAAGCAGCCTCGGCAACCATGTCGTCGACATTAGCCTTGGCCTGCTCGACCATGTCCTGGTAGCCGTTCTTGATGCGCATGCCGCACGCGATGCCCTGCACGCAGGCATTCTTTACCGGAGCGCTGGTGAGCAGCTTGATGCCGGCCGTACCGAGCAGAAAACCGCCACCGACAAGCAGGGTATTGAACGTCGACTTCTTCATGTTGCTTCTCCCTTTTGCCGCATTGGACGCGGCACGGTGCTTCAGCACTCGAGTAAACAAGTTTGCTCGAGCACACTTTTGAAATATCTCAATTTTATCTAACTATCTAGGTCAGCCATGGCTAACCTTTTGAAAATTAACGATGCGGAGTAACCGATTGTCAATGTGAGAAAGGGACTGTCCCTTTGCCCCTTCTTACAACTGCCAGGTAGCTGCTTCCTTTTGCAGCGCCACCATGCGGGCGAATTCTCCACCTGCCGCCTTGAGCTGCGCCGGAGTGCCCTGCTCGGCAACCACACCATCCTTGAGTACAACGATTTTGTCGGCATTTTCCACCGTACGCATACGGTGGGCAATAACGATAACCGTCTTACCTGCAAGCAGACGGGAGAGCGCCTGCTGAACCACGGTCTCGTTCTCCACATCCAAGCTCGCCGTCGCCTCGTCCAACAGCACGATAGGCGCGTCTTTGAGCAGCGCACGGGCGATAGAGATGCGCTGGCGCTCGCCGCCGGACAGCTTGGAGCCGTTCTCGCCAATCATAGTGTCATAGCCCTGCGGCATGCGGCTCACAAACTCGTCGCAGTTGGCGGCACGCGCGGCAGCAAGCACTTCCTCATCGGTGGCATCGCGACGCCCGAGGCGGATGTTTCCCATAACCGTGTCGTCAAAGAGCAGCACGTCTTGAAACACAATGGCGTAGTCGCGCAGCAGCACCTCGGGGTCCACGCTCGCAACATCCACGCCACCCACGGTGACCGTGCCTTCGGTGGCGTCCCAAAAGCGCGCGGCCAGGCGGCTCACCGTGGACTTACCGGAGCCCGAAGGACCGACCAGTGCCGTGACCTCGCCTTCCTTGGCGGTAAAGCTCACATCGGTAAGAACTTTCTCGCCGGCGCGGCCGTCCTCGCCCGCACCATAGCCAAATGCCACGTGATCGAACACCACATCGTGGCCTACGGGCTCAAACTGCTCGCTGCCCCGCGCCACGTGCTCTTCCATGATGGAACGCATGCGCTTGGCCGACGACTCGGCGGCAAACAGCTCGGACATCAGCATCAGCGCCTGATCAAAGGGCGCATAGATGCGGCTCACCATAAGCAGGAAGGCAAACATCATCAAAAAGTCGACCTGGCCGGAGGCGACCATCGCAGCGCCCGTGACCAACGTGGTGGCAATCCCCAGGCGCAGGATGGCAAAGGCGGAGTTGACCAAAAGCCCATTGGCGAGCTCGCCTTTGGTGGTCTCGCGCTCCTCGGCATCGATCACGGCGTTGAGCCCCTCAAGATAATGAGCCTCCTGGTTGGTGGCGCGGATCTCGCGCACGCAGTCGAGCGTCTCCTGGATCGCCTTGGTAACCTTGACCTTCTCGGCACGCACATGGTCGAACACCGGGATCATGGGGCCGCGCGTCAGATACAGCACGGCAAAGGCCACGGGAACGCTCCAAAACGCCGCAATCGCCAGCTGCCAGCAAAAGAACAGCGACGCCACGAACACAATGACGCTTGCGATGATGGCACCCCAAAGCTCTCCCAGCACGTGGCTGTAGGCGTGCTCCATGGCCTGGACGTCACCCATGATGGTCTCGGTTAAATCGGCCAGATCACGACGACCAAAAAACGACAGCGGCAGTTTGCGCAAGCGCTCGGCAATCTCCATACGCTGCTTGCCGCACTCCTCGTAAAAGATGCAGTAGGTGTAGTAATACTGCTGCCAGTTAGAGGCAAAGAGCAACACGAAAAAGACCAGGAGGCCGCCCACAATCGGCAGGACATCCGGCAGGTCGGCACCGGTGGCGAGATGTTCGACAAAACCGGCCATGACCAGGAACAATAAGCCCATGCCGGCCATGGTAATGAGATTGGTGAGCGCGGTCCAGAAAATGCCGCGTTTTACGCCGGCGACGCCTTTATCGGATAGGAAGTACTTCTTTTGGAATGAGGCGAACATTTAGGCCTCGCCTCCCTTCGTGACGGCGGCATCCGCGGCAGCAGTGATCTTCCAGCTCGCGGCCTGTTCGTATTCGGCCCACATCTTGGCGTATAGACCGTTTTGGGACAGCAGCTCGGCATGGGTGCCAGTCTCCTGCACGCTACCTTGGTTGAGCACCACGATCTTGTCGGCCCCCACCACGGTCGAAAGCCGGTGCGCGATCATAATGACTGTGCGACCCGCCGCCAGCTTGCTAAAGGCACGCTGGATGAGCGCCTCGTTCTCGGGGTCGGCAAACGCCGTGGCCTCATCGAGCACCACGATAGGCGCGTCTTTAAGGATCGCGCGGGCGAGTGCTACGCGCTGCACCTCGCCGCCCGAAAGATATGCCCCTCCAGCACCGAGCATGGTGTTAATACCCTGCGGGAGCTTGGCCACAATGTCGTCGCACTGAGCTGCGGAGAGGGCCGCACGCACTTCGTCGTCAGTGGCCGTGGGCTTGGAGGCACGCACGTTATCGGCAAGTGTTTGCCGGAACAGCTGGTTGGTCTGGAACACGAAGGCAACCTGGTCCATAAGCTCGTGCGGGTCCATGTCGCGAACGTCCACACCGCCTACGAGCACTCGACCCGAAGAAACATCCCAAAAACGCGGGATCAGGCTGGCGCAGGTTGACTTACCGCCGCCCGAGGGACCCACCAGGGCGAGGGTGCTACCCGCGGAAACGCTAAAGCTCACATGATCGACGGCAGGCGCTTCGGCAACCTCGTAGGTAAAGCTTACATCCTCAAAGCGCACATCGCTGCCGATAGGGTGCTTGGGCTGGGCAGGCACGGAGAGCTGCTTGGAATCCATAACGCTTCGGATGCGCGCCAGCGAATCGGCACTCATCTGAGACGCCTCGCCCACAAACATGAGCTTGGTCATGGCCGTCGGCACCACGGCCGAAAAGATCGCGTAAAACGTGAAGTTGACCATAAAGTGCGCGAAGTCCGTCTCGCCCGGCGCCAACAGCAACGCCACGGGCAAAAGAAATGCCACGAGGCCATTGAGCGCGGTAAGGTTGAGCACCTGCGGGCCTCGGCAGAACGTGCCCGCATAGCTTTGCGCCATGTCGGCGTATTCGGCGATCGCATCGTGAAACGCCTTAAAGGAGTAGACCGTCTGCTGGAAGACCTTGACCACGGGGATGCCGCGTACGTATTCGGTGCCGGTCTTGTTCATCTTGACCAGCGCGCCCATGTAAGCCTTCATAAACTCGGCGCCCTTGCCGCTCATCATGGTGGCCATGGCGCAAAACGAAACGACGACCGAGATTAGGCATGCCGCACCCAAACGCCAATCGAGGGCGAAAAGCAGCACGAGCAGGCCCACGACCATGGCGGTGGCGCCGGCGATATCGGGCAGCATGTGTGCGAGCAGCGTCTCGGTGGAGGCAGCGCATCCGTCTACGATACGGCGCAGCTCACCGGTGGCGTGCGTGTCAAAGTAGCCGAGCGGCAACTTGAGCAGATGCTCACTCGTGGTCTTGCGGATATTGGATGCGCAGCGAAACGCGGACAGGTGCGTGCACATGAGTCCCACAAAATAGACCACAATGCTCGCCAGGGCAAAGCCCACAGCCCACCAACCATACATCGCGATATTGGCGGCCTCGCTCCAGTTGGGCGCCACGGCGATAAGATCTCGCGCAACAAGCCAGATGCACGCGTACGGGCCAAAGCTCAGCAGCTGCGAGAGCGCCGAGAGGGCCATGCCCAAATACGTTAGGAATTTACGTTCACCGGCATATGCAAGCAGCTCGCCGATGCCGCCACCTTCCTTTTTTGATCCCTTTGCCATGAGATTCCTTTCTAACGGCTTGAGAGTTAACCGTAAGAAACTTATCATGGGCGTGTTAGCCAAGGCACACAATTGGGCCAGGCGTGGACGTTTTCGCAAATGAAGGGGACGCTTTTGAAAATGCGGCGGGCGACAACCGATATAACCGAGCTCTACGCACCGCAGTTTGAGCAGTTTGGCTTGGAGTTCTCCGGCAAGGGCGCCGTCTTTACCGGTGAGGTGGCAAACGATCGGGCGCACGGACGCGCATGGATCATGCCCCTCTCCCCCACCTGCATCGTCATGGAGCATTTCATTACCCCGATGCACAACATGCACCTAGCCGAATACACGCCCGAACCGTACGCGTGCGTGAGCGAGGTCAGCGCGCCCACGCTCATGTGTATGCCCGAAGCCGGCATAACGCCTGCGAACCTCAAGCCGCTGCGCGGGCCGTGGCCGAACAGCGCAGTCTGCAGCTTTATCCAAGATAGCTGCGGCGAGGAGCTAAGCCCGCTGTTTGCAGGGCAACTCTATCACTCACGCTCGGTGCTCTTTTTGCCCGGGTATTTTGACGAGCTGGAGCATTGCTATCCTACCGAGTTCGCGGGGGTCTTTGAGGCGTTTGCCGAGCCATGGCACGAGGAGGCGACGTCTGCCATCTGCCACACGTTGCGCAGGATTAACGAGGACCGCGCCCGCACCGCAGGCGGACACGTCTATATGCAGGGCATCGTGGAGACCATGGTCGCGGAGCTCGCCTGTTCGCGCGCGGCCCACAAGCAGGCGCGGCAGGCGGCAGACACACGCGCCAGCGTGACCATTGCCGAAGAAGCAACGGCAATGATTGAGCGCGCGCTCGACAAAGGCAGGCGTGTGGGTATCAACGAGGTGGCCGAGAGGCTCTACACAAGCCGCTCCAAGCTATGCGCCACCTTTAAGGCCCAAACTGACGAGTCCCTGGGCGCCTACATTCGCAGACGCCGTATGGAGCGAGCACAGGACCTTTTGGCCGATAGCGCGCTCACGATAGCGCAGGTGGCAGAGCGTCTAGGCTACCCTCAGCAGGCCGCCTTCGCCCAAGCCTTCAAGCAACACACCGGCACCACCCCCACCGCTTGGCGCTCCCAACATATATAAAGAATGAGGGCGCCATCGGCGCCCTCATTCACCAAATTCAATCCAGCCCACCTGACCCGAAAGGCCGAGTCGCCACGAAACCCGGGGGCCCGGCAGGGCGGGTGCTTCCTCAAAATGAGTTCCCTCCAAAACAATGGGCGCGCCAACGGCGCGCCCATTCACTCTATTCCATTCAGCCCCGCCTGACCCGAACGGCCGAGTCGTTACGGAACCGAGGGGCCGGGCGCAGGGCCTTGCCTCTCAATGAGTTCCGCACGAACAGGAGGCGCCAGTGGCGCCTCCGTCGTGAGTCAGGACTGTCCGAAATTGAGAGGCAAGGCCCTGCGCCCGGCCCCTCGGTTCCCGTTTACGAGAGCGACGTTCTCAGCAACTCGTTGAAGAGCTTCGGGTTGCCCTTGCCGCGGCTCGCCTTCATGCACTGGCCTACCAAAAAGCCGATGACCTTCTGGTTGCCGTCACGATACTGCTGCGCCTGATCGGCACAGTTTGCCAGCACCTCGTCCACGATCGGCTGCAACGCGCCGGCATCGCTTACCTGACGCATGCCGCGCTCGTCGACGATCTTGTTGGGGTCGTCGCCGGTCTGGGCCATGGCCTCAAAGACCTCGTGCGCCTGGTTGGAGCTGATGGCATCGGTCGCCAGCAGCTTGGCAAGGGCTGCCACCTGGGCCGGCGCGATGCCGGACTCGGCGAGCGACACGCCTGCGCCCTTAAGATAGGCGATCATCTCGTTCACCAGCAGGTTTGCGGCCGTCTGGGCCTCTTTGCCGGCCATACCGGCAGCAGCGGCCTCAAAGAAGTCGGCAAACTCGGGGTCGCCGGCGATTTGCTCGGCATCCGCCGCCTTAATGCCAAAGTCGGCCTCAAAACGGGCGCGCTTGGCATCGGGCAGCTCGGGGATCTCGCCACGGCAACGGTCGATGAACTCGTCGTCCAGATCGAACGGCGCCAGATCGGGGTCGGGGAACAGGCGATAGTCGTCGGCCGTTTCCTTCACACGCATGACCACGGTGCGCTTGCGGCTGGGCTCCCAGTGGCGGGTCTCTTGATAGATGATGCCGCCCTCCTCGAGTACCTCGGCCTGGCGGCAAATCTCGTAGGCAAGGCCGTCGTGCAGGCTCTTAAATGAGTTGAGGTTCTTGAGCTCGGTCTTGGTGCCCAGCTTGGTCTCGCCGCGGCGGCGAAGCGACACGTTGCCGTCGCAACGCATGGAGCCCTTCTCCATGGAGCAGTCCGAAATGCCCAGCGTCACAAAGATGCGACGGAGCTTCTCCATAAACAGGCGAGCCTCCTCGGGCGTACGCAAGTCGGGCTCGGTCACGAGCTCAATCAAAGGCGTGCCGCAGCGGTTGTAGTCGACGAGCGACTCGGCCGCGGCGGTAATGCGGCCCTCGGCACCGCCCACGTGCACCATCTTGGCTGCGTCCTCCTCCATGTGGATGCGCAGGATGCGGATGGGCACCGTGTAGGAACCGTCCTCGCGACGCTCGGGCATCTGCAGGTTGGACGCGTCATAGCTGGCCAGGTGGCCGGCGCGCTGGGTGCCCTCGCGCATGGTCGACGTCATGGACGTGGACAGGCCCTCGGCGTTGGCCGAGGCGCTCGCCAGGCTCTGGGCCTCGGCCTCGCCAAATGCGCAGTCGGGGCGCTCGGCGGCACCGCGACCGGTCACGTCCAGGTCCAGGTGACCGTACATGGCAAAAGCGACCGGACCCTGCGTGGTTTGGAAGTTCTTGGCCATGTCGGGGTAGAAGTAGTGCTTGCGGTAGAACATCGAGTGGCGCTGGATCTCGCAGTTGGTGGCGAGGCCGGCCTTGACGATGCTCTCGATGGCGCGCTTGTTGGGCACCGGCAGGGCGCCGGGCAGGCCCAGGCACACCGGGCACACGTTGGCGTTGGGCTCGTCATCGTGGCTGAGCTTGCAGTTGCAGAACATCTTGGTATCGAGTGCGGTGAGCTCGGTATGGATCTCCAGGCCGATCACGGCCTCCCAATCCTGCAGGACCTCGGAAAGCTCCTTCATTACAGCTCGCCTCCCTTCCCGGCAAATTCGGGCGCGACGGAAAGCGCGGGCGCACCCGTGGCGGCATCGGCAAAGCCGCGCTCCAGGGCGCGGGCAAACGTGAGCAGTTGACGGTCCTTAAACGCCGGACCCACCAGCTGGGCAGAAACGGGCAGCTGAGTATCCTCGCCCAGGCCCAGCGGCACCGAGATACCACCGTTGCCGCAAATGTTGAGCGAGATGGTGTACAGGTCGGAGAGGTACATCTGCGTGGGGTCGCTGATCTCGCCAAACTTAAAGGCCGTGCGCGGCGAGGCGGGCATGAGAATAGTGTCCACCTTGGCATACGCGGCGTCGTAGTCCTGCGTGATGAGCGTGCGGGCCTTTTGCGCAGCGTAGTAGTACTTGTCGTACACGCCCGAGCTCAGCAGGTAGGCGCCGAGCATCTGACGGCGCTTGGCCTCGGCGCCAAAGCCGTGGGCGCGCGAAAGCGAGCTCTGGTCGGACAGGTTGGCGCAGCCCTCCTCCTGGTAGCCGTAGCGAATGCCGTCGAAGCGGGCCAGGTTGGAGAACGCCTCGGCCGGGCCGATGACGTAGTAGGCGGCGATGGCGGCGTCCAGGTGTGGCAGGTCGACCTCGACCAGCTTGGCACCCTGGTTCTGCAGCTCCTGGGCGGCGCGCTGAACAGCGGCCTTGACCTCGGGCGTCAGGCCCTCGGCCTCCATAAACGCGGGGATGATGCCCACGTGCTTGCCCTCGATGCTGTCGTTGAGGTGCTCGGTAAAGTCGACGGCGCAATCCTGGCTGGTGCAGTCGTACGGATCGTGGCCCGCGCCGGTAAGCGCGTTCATGGCCAGCGCGACATCCTCGACCGTGCGGCCAAAGGGGCCCACCTGGTCGAGCGACGAGCCAAAGGCAACCACGCCGTAACGGCTCACGGCGCCATACGTGGGCTTAAAGCCCACCACGCCGCACAGCGACGCCGGCTGACGAATGGAGCCGCCGGTATCCGAGCCCAGCGAGAGCGCGACCTCGCCCGCGGCGACGGCGGCAGCAGAGCCGCCCGAGGAGCCGCCGGGCACGCGCTCGGTATCCCAGGGGTTGTTGGTGCGGTGGAACGCCGAGCTCTCGGTGGAGCTGCCAAAGGCAAACTCGTCCATGTTTGCCTTGCCCATGGGCAGGCAGCCGGCATCGAGCATCCGCTGGACGCAGGTGGCGGTGTAGACGCTCTGGTAGTCCCCGAGCATGCGGGAAGCGCAGGTGGTACGCGTGCCCACAAGGTTCATGTTGTCCTTGATGGCCAGCGGCACGCCCGCGAGCGGAGGCAGCGGCTTGCCTGCGGCACGGTCGGCATCCACGCGCGCAGCGGCCTCGAGCGCAAGCTCGGGCGCCACCTGCAGGAATGCCTGGACCCCGCCCTCGCGCGCCTCGATGGCGGCAAGAGAGGCCTGGGCCACCTCGGTAGCGGTAAAGTCGCCGGCGGCAACGCCCGCGGCAATCTGGGCGGCGGTAAGGGAATCGAAGCTTAGCGCCATTACTCGCTCTCCCCCTCTCCCAAAATGGACGGCACGCGGAAGTAGCGGTCGCGCGCGCTGCCGGCGTTTTCGAGCGCAACGTCGAGCGGCAGATCGCGCTCGGGCTCGCGCAGGTCGTCACCCATCACGTTGGACAGGCTTCCGATGGGATGGAACGTGGGCTCCACGTCGGGCAAGTCATATTGCAAGACGGGCTCGAGCATCTGGACGGCGTCGTTCATGTAGGACGTCATCTGGGTGAGCTCGTCATCGGTCAGTGCGATCTTTGCGTACTCGGCGATGCCGCGCACGTCTTTCTCGCTGAGTGCCATAGGCGCTCCCTTCCGCATAACAGATAAACCGCTCTAGTATACAAGGCAACGCCGCTTGGAGCAGGTGCTTTACCCAAATGCAGCGAAAACGTAACGAGGGCGGCGGTTGGCAGGCGGCGGGCTGGCGGTTCCGCAGAATGTCTTATGCCGAGGCCTTGGTCTTGCGGCGCTTGCGGACCGCGTGGATCACGATGTCCAGTAGCAACAGCACAATGGCCACGACCACGATGAGCACGGCAAACTCGCGCTTGCCCCAGTGGCGGCCGGCCAGCGACTTTTGCTTGTCGACGTCCTTCTTGTTGTACTTGGTGCGCACGCAATGCACCAGCAGGCGATGGTCGTTTACGCCGTAGGGCGTGCAGGTGACGAGCGTCACCTTGTCGGCTCCGGGCTCGATGGTCAGCGACTCCATCTCCTCGGGTAGCACCACCTCGGAGTCCACCATCTTGTAGGCGAGCGTCTTGTTCATGGTGTGCAGCAGCACCAGGTCGCCGGGCTCCAGCGAATGGATGTCGTCGAACATGCTCAGGTTGCGCATGCCCGAGTGCGCGGTGAGCACGCAATGCGTCGAGGTGCCGCCCACCGGCAGGCTCGTGCCCTCCAGGTGGCCGGCGCCCGCCATGAGGACCTCCTCGCTCGTGCCGTGGTAAATGGGCATGCTCACATCGATGGAGGGGATTTCGACCCAGCTCATCATGGGGTCGCGGTCAAAGATGAGCTGCTGGGCGTAAGGCTCGATCTGGTCGGCGGGGAGCTCGGTGGGCTCGCCCGCCAGCTGCTCGTTAAAGGAGCGCGCCTGGAGCAGGATGCGCTCGCGCTCCTCGGCAGACAGCGCGTCCACGGTGCTGGACACAGTGCTGATCTGGTTGAACACGCCCGAGGCCTCGATCCGGTCCAAGATCCACGGCCAGGTCATAAGGCCCACGCCAATAAGGATGATAACGATGGTGATGAGCCGGTCGGCCCAACGCGGCAGCCGCTTGCGGCGGCGCTTGCCGCCCGCGGGCTTGGAGTGTTTGTTTGCACGTGACATCGGCCACACCACTTTCGTCAGGTTGCGCTAGAGAGCTGCACCAAGCAGGATAGCGCAGCGCGGGCTCGCAGATACAAAACGGGGCAAACTCCAGTGCGGAGTCTGCCCCGAAAAGTGAATGGCAAAGCAAGAACGTGGATGGACGAGAAAAGTGTCCGCAAGTCTCATGGCCATCACATCCCACCTGCCAAAGGGATGGGTGAGCGAGCGTTACTCCCGCTCGGACTCCTCAGCCTGCTTACGGCTGCGGATGAGGTGCGCCACGCCGATGCACAGCACCGCGCCACCAGCGATCCAAGTGAAGGTCACGCCGTTGAGACCGGTGAGCGGGAGGTTGGAGCCCTTCTTGTTCCGGATGGTGACGGGAATCGTGGCATCAGTGGCATTAGTAACGTTATTCGTATCAACCATGCCAGAATTATCAGAGACCTTAAGCCCCGTCAAGTTGCCATCATCGTCGTAGTCCGGGGTGACCGTAATGATAACCGGCGCGATGGTGTTGTAGCCTTTAGGCGTGGTGGTCTCAGTTATTTGATATTTACCAGCGTCGAGACCGGGGATATAAATCTGACCGCTAGTCTCATCCGTAGTGAACTCATAGGCTTTGTCCTCTGTAACGAGGGTGCCATCCTGGGCAAGCCACTTACCCTGAGAATCGGCGTCCTCGCTTCCCTCGCCGTCCATAACCTTTACCTTGAAGCCAGCCTTGAGCTTCTTATTAGTATCCTCGCTGTCAACCTTGGTAACATCGAGACGGAAGACGTGGTCTGTCACGACCTTGGTCACGGATTTGCCGGTACCTGCGGCCATGGGGTTGTTAGAGTACTCGAGATAGACCTTGTTATCATTACCGGCAACTTCATAGCTAGCCTTGCTATTGAGTTCGGCCTTGTAGAAGACAACGATCTTAGTCTCTGCGCCGATGTTAAGCGTCTCGTCGTCGTTAGCCGCAGTAGCCGACTTCAGCCCATTTCCCTTATCAAAATTCACCGTCAGAACGCCATTGCCCCCAGCAGGCTCAACCGCGTTGTAGCTTTCCGGATTAATCTTGGCCCATTTCTGACCATTCAGCGCATAAACCTCGAGCGAGTCCTTAGCATAAGTAAGGCCCTGCGAAAGGGTATCCGTAAATTTGTATGTATAGGTATCATACGTGGCGTAGTTGTCTGCAATCGTGCCGGTGAGCTTATAGCTTACTTCCTGACCAACCTGGGAGTCAGCAACATTACTCCACCCCTCTTGAGCGGTGTAGCCGTCTTGATTATTCTCATCGCGGTCGTTAAGGATCTCCTTCTCGACGGTGGGGATTTTCTTTTTCGGCGCAATTTTCACCGGAGTCGCGCCGTCCACGAGCTTGAAGATAGGCGAGGTAAAGGCATCGGTCGATTGACTGGCCGCTGAGCCTTCAGTAGGATTGTTAACGCTCGCAGTAAGGAACAACCAATAACCAGCATCGAGGTCGTCAAGCGTGTTTTTTCCTTGCGTGGTCTTCTTCCAAGTAAAGCCTTCTGCGCTAAGTTTCTTCGCAATTTCATTCAGCACGTTATCACTTGCGACGCGCGAGTTGTCCCCGCCCACGTTGGCATTCGTACACAGCCATTCGGCGGCATCCTGGGCATTTTTGCTGCGATAATTACCCTTATCGTTGGCAACGCTCCAGCTGTCGATTGCTTGTACGACGGCTTCCTGAATTTTCTGCTTCTGCGCGTCATCGGCGCCTGCCCACTGGATATTAGAGGCAGTGGAACCGCTCACATTGGCTGCAAAGATTTGAATGCCCTTATAGGTCGTGGTCGAAGAATAAGCGTCCTCAAACGTCACGGTCGAGCCACCCTCAGCAAACGCCATCGTGACGGGCGCCATGACGCCACCAAAGCTCAGCGCTGCCGTGAGGCCTGCCGTTACTGCCAGGCGTGCGATGTTCTTGCTCATGCTCATCTTCTTTTCCTCCGTTTTCCGGTTGGTTCTCATTCGATCGGTCATCATCTGTCTGCGTCTTAGCATCTGCTTCGCTACGTCTCGCCCCGCTCTCTGTGGGGCTGCCAGCTACTCTTTATGGCTGCCACCTCCCCGCTTGACCAAGAGCGCGACCACGATGAGCGCGGCTCCGGCGACCGCTGCGGCGGCCGCGGCGTACATTGCCATATCGCCAGTCGAAGGCATAAAGCCTCCGGTGGTAATGCTAGGGGGTGTGCCGGCGGGCGTGTTGATGATCGACGCCTCCAGACTGCCCGTCGACCCGTCCGCGCTGTCGGCGCGCAGGGGCGACTCGGCCGTGATGGTGAGCTTGGGCTTGGCGGCGGCCACCTGGTCGACGTCCAGGCCCTCGGCCTTGACCGTCACGGAGCGCGTGCCCTCAAAGGCGGTGTAGCCCTTGGGCGCCTTGAGCTCGCGGACCTCCAGCTTGCCCGAGTCCACGCCCGAGACGGTCACGCGACCGTCCTCGCCCGTGGTGACGGTGGCCTTGCCCTCCGCATCCCACGTGCCGTCGGCCGTCAGCGTGCGACCGCGGTCGTCGGTGATGCTCAGGACCGCCCCGGCAAGCGGCTTGTCGCTGTCGCTGCCGCGCTTGGTGAGCGCGAAATCCCAGGTGTAGGCGCACGCATCGTCGCTCGGCGTGCGGGTGAAGCCGGCGTCGCCGGACTGGTCGGCAAAGGGAGAGCGCGGGTAGCGCAGGTAGACCTCGTTGGGGTTGCCCTTCGCGATGCCGTGGTTGCACGCGCTGTTGAGCGGCGCGTTGTACACGGCGACCACGCGGGCGCCCGCGGTGAAGGCGTCGGCCCCGCCGAGCGCGGCGATGAGGTCGCCGGTGCGCACGGTGAAGGTCTTGCCGTCGGCCGCTGCCTTGGTGGCGCACTGGGCCGTGATATCGGTCCAGCCCTTCGCGAGCTCGGTGCCGACGCAGCCGTCCTTACCGGTCGAGACGGCGTCGAAGCCACCGTCCGCGCCCGCCGCCACGTACACGCGCATGCTCGCGGCGACCTTGGAGGAGTCGAGCCCCGCGCTCATGGTGTCGACGAACCGCAGCGTATAGGTGTCGTAGGCCGTGAGGCCCACCGGGACCGTGGCAGAGAGGCGCCAGTACAGGTCGTCGGCGACCGTGGCGTCGGCGGCCTTCTGCCAGGCGGCGGTGCTGTCCTCCAGCACATGCTTGGACACCTTGGGGGTCGCCGCCTTGGGCTTGACGGTGACGGCGCTGCCGCCCACCAGGGCCATAATCGGCGCGGTGCCGGCCTCGCCCTGGGCGATGGCGTCGTCGTCGGCGACGATGAGCCAGTAGCCGCAGGGCAGCTCGGCCGCCGTGCCCGCGTTGAGGGCCACGGACACGGTGCCAGAGCTCTGGAGGGAACGAGCGAGCTGTGCGCTCAGCGCGCTCGTAAGGTGGGAATCGGTGTTGAGCCACTCGGCAGCTTCCTGCGCGGTGGTCTGGGAATTGGACATGCCGGCGCTGTGCAGCACAGGCAGGACGGCGTCGCGCGCGGCGTCGCTTGCCCAGGCGAGGTCGGTGGCGGTCTTGGCGTCGCTGTCGCCGTCAACGACGCTGGCACTAAAGATCTGGTAGGCGTCGTAGCTGCGCGCCACGGTGCCGCTCACCGTGATGGAACCGGTCGAGGTCGGCGCGGCCTGCGCGGATGCGGGGAACACAACCGCGCAGGTGCCGATCAGGAGGGTAAGCAGCGCAAACAAGATCGGGAAGGAGCAAACTTTCTTATTCACGACGCTCGCCTCCCTTCGTATTCGCCTTGCGACGAATGTGCATCCAGGCTGCAGCAGCGCAAAGCACCGCCGCGCCGGCAAGGTAGGTCAGAGTGACGCCCGACATACCAGAAAGGGGCAAAGAGGTGGAGTAGGTGTTGGTGAAGGTGGGGTTATCGGTCTCCTGTTCCATGTTGTTGGCGTCGACCTCGTAGTAGGTCGGCGTGCAGGTCAGATGTCCTTTGTCGTCATCCGTTGCCGTCACCACAACCTTGAAGGTCTTGGTGTCGTTGACGTAGCCTTCGTGCTTGGTGCCATCCTTCTTGTCGGCGTCGCATTCACAGATGTAGTAGGTGACTGTTGCTTTGCCACCAGCGAGATCTTTGATACCAAGCGGGCCAATCGTCTGCTTCTCAAACGTCACCGTTGCCTCATTGCCCGTCCCCTTACTAGTGTATTTGGTATCGAGCACCTGCTTGTTGCCACTGGCATCCTTGGTATACAGCTCGAACTTAAACTTCTTCATCTCGCCGCCGTCGACCTTCTTGGTCACCTGAGGTGTCCAAGTGCCTGAGGTCTGGTAGGGCGCAAGTTCGTTCGCAAACGCAGGGCTGGAGTTGTTGCCGATTGTTACGGTCGAAACGACGTCGGTGGCCGAATCCTCAGTCCAGCTATAGAAGTCAGCGCCACAGTTAATGAAGTCCGCCGCGCCCTCCTTTTTTACGGATACTGTGGAAGCGTCCTTATTAACTGCATAACGATTAATATGGATTCCCAAGAGGTCGGTCCAGTTAACTGGTGTCGTACCAACCTTTATATGTATTTTGTAAATGGCCTTATCAAAGGTCGTACCTTCCTCTTTGATAGGGACTTCAACAAGGTAGAGGTCGTAATCGCCCGACTGGTAGTTCGCGCCCGTGTCGATGAGAATCTCTCCGTTTTCATTGACAGGAACCGCCGGTTTCGCCTCACATCCGTTTTCGTTAAGCGTGCCGTCATTATTCCAGTATGGTGCCTTGTTTGGATCGGCAGGTGCGCCCAACAGCTTAAACTGATAGTTGTGACCCGAAAGACCTTGCTCTTTGCCGTCCTTCATAAGGACTTTATTTGCCTTGACTTTGATTGCAGGATACACGTTCAGAGCCTTGACCTCGCCAACGACAAGATCGCCGTTGGTCATGATGCCGCCACCGTGGGTGTAGGAGTAGTTACCGCTGATGATGGTCGTAGCCTCTGTCTGCGCCTTATCCTTGGCATAGGGTGTCGGATTAGCCTTAAGGCCGAACATGTACTTAGCCTCGGCACCGCCGTTTGGGTCGATGGGAACCGGATTTCCGTCGCAAGTGCCCTGCCAGCCAGCCGATTCGCCGCCCAGCATCTTGCCAAGAACGACAGCGATTGTCTTATCCGCGCCATTCTTATTACGGACCAAGAAGAAATCCTCATGGCCGGAATTTTGGAAGAAATGAGTAACGTAATTTACTTCATCGCGGTCTTCAGTTTTGTTGTCGCCGCCAGCGGAATAATGATATGCTGGATGTTTATGTTCATTTTGATCAACGTCTGGCAGCTTTTTGCCATCTTGATTAACGTTATCTGTGTTGTCATAAATAGCAGCGCCATTTGAGTGCGAAACGATTGTCTCGCCCGTAGGACAAGCACCAACGCCACCGCCCCAGCCACCGGCGCGATTATTAGTGATCAGCGTCTTGAAAATATTGAGCCTGCCGCCCTTCTGAACAAAGACACCGCCACCGCCCCAGTCGCCGCCACGTTTGCCGCCACTCTCACAATCTACGCCCGTCATAGTCTTGTTATTCGTGATATAAATCTTGCTATTGGGGGTAGCTTCAATTTTCGCCTGCATACCAGGGCTGTTGCCGCCAGCGATACGCAAACCGCCGCCCTCGCCGTTAAGAGATTCGTTGCCCGCAATCGTGCCACCTGTCATGGTAAACTGAATCTTTTTGTCCCAGAAACCGGCATAAATACCGCCGCCTGCTTCTTTGGAGTAGTTAGCTGTAACGGAGCCGCCCTCCATGGTTAGTGTGCCGCCGTCAACAGATGCAATGCCACCGCCGCCAAGCAGGCCCTTGTTATAAATGTTCGAGTCGTTGATATACGAATCAACACGGTTGTTTGTGATGTTGGCCAAACCACTGATGCTAACGTTGGCGCCTTTGGTAAAGACACCGCCGCCATAGCCATTGTTGGGACTCCCGCCTTCGTTATAGACGTTGCCATACGTGGCGTTGCCCGAAATGACTCCACCAGAAAGATTCAGCTTGGCGCCCAGGTTAGCATAGATGCCGCCGCCAGAAGCAGCCTTGTTTGCAGCGATTACGCCGCCGGTCATGTTAAGCGAGGCATTTGCGCCCGTCACGCACAGGCCACCGCCCCATCCGCCATTGTCACAGTTACCACCCGCGATATATCCGCCTGAGATGTTAACGGTGCCTGAAGCTTTGATTACCTGACCGTATTGTTTTAAACTTGCGGCAGTGGTGATCATGCCACCCTTGAGATTGAGCACGCAGCCCTCATTAACGTTAATAACGTTTTCAACAGAACCATTATCTGATGCAGCATCAATCGCACCGAAGCCAGTCAGGACATGCTTGGTTGTAGTTTCGGTAGTACCGAACCCGTTTTCCGTTGGCTCACTCACGGTCTCGAAGTAAGTAAGACTCTTAGGAGTGCCCTTATTAGAGCCGCTTCCCCTTTCCCACTCTATACTCGCAGGCTGACCCGCCGACGTATTGGCCGTATCGACCGGACTTGGTGCATCTTTTGTTGTTTGGCCTAAATCCTCGATAGTAAGCGTGGCGTTGTTCTGAACCACGATGAACGACCCCACCGAACCGGGACCGTGATAGAGCATGTTGCCGTTAAGATCGATGGTGGTGTTTGCGGTGATGGTGATCTGGCTATCTGACCAGGATTTACCACTCAAACGATACTTGCCGCCACCAACGAATGCATTAGCAACATTACCTTCTACCTTTTTATAGTCTTCGGTACTGACGGGAGCGATAGCGTTTTCGTCGCTATTTTCATTATCGGAAGGCTGTGCGTCGAAAGGTTGCTCGGCACCCTTGACTTCCGCGCCATCAGCAGTCGAGTCTGCTGCGACGGTGTCCTCGCTCGCATCATTCCCGGCATCGTCACTATCCTGCTTTTCGGTATCCCCGTTGTTGGTGTTTTCCACATCAGTAGACTCAGTTGAGGAATCAGCCGCCGTCACAGTTTTCTCGGCTGCACCCGCCTGGGCATCGTTGGCAATGGCCTGCGAGATCGGGGGCATGACGAGCGACAGTACCAGGCTCAAAACGGAGGCTCCGCACAAAACGCCTGCCAGTACACGGCGCGTCGCTTTATTACTCTGCTTAGATTTGTCCGAATTCGCTTTCATCGATGTCTCCTCCCCAAGAGACCGCGATCTTGCTCTTTCACCATCAAACGTATCTGCGCAATCTGTAATTGCGCTCGTTTAGTAATGCAATTATAACGATTGTTTAAACATCTGAGCAACAAAACCGACATTTTTGTAGCAAGTTCTCAATTCTCTTGACATTTGCTCGGATTTGCCTTCGTTTATTCGCTATCTTTTTTTTATTTCTGCTGGTAATTTAGTTGCGTATTATTTTTTAATGGCATTAGATTTATTTGCACAACATTTTGCTCAAGAGCAAACATCCTGTGAACGGTCGAAAATCGACCGTGAGCGGTAGGTCATTAACCGGGATGAATATCCTACCAAATTGATAAGAATATCTTAAACCCATCGGTGGTTAGGAGCATGATGTTCAGACAACAATATTTGAATTTTCCCACAGATTTTAGGTACCAATTCGCCCAAATCGCCTGAGGCCACCGCAAAAGAGCCTGCCCCCTTCTGCGGTGGTTCTCCCCCAGCGCTACAGCAGATGTTCCTCGATAAAGATCGCGATGCCGTCTTTGTCGTTGCTCGCGGTTACAAAGTCGGCGGCGGCACGGGTGGCGTCGCTGCCGTTTGCCATGGCCACGCCCACGCCGGCGTCGGCCACCATGCAGGTGTCGTTATCGGCATCGCCAAACACGCAGATGTTCTGGAGCTCCATGTCGTTGAGCTCCGCCACGCGCACAAGGCCGCGCGTCTTGGACACGCGCGGATCCATGAACTCGTAGAGCCGCTGCGTGGTTTGCAGAGCCGCCGCCTTAACAGTGTTATCGGCAAACGTCGATGCCCGCTCAATCACCCGCGGCATTACCTCGGGCGCCATGGTAAACATCACCTTGGGCTGCGGCTCGCGCAAAAACTCGGCAAAATCGACCACTTGGTAGGGCACGCCGTCGACGCGCGACAGGTGCTCGACGCACGCGTTGCTCTCGGGCACGTAGAACACGCCGTCTCGGGGGCAGACGGGCGTTGCCGGAAGGTCCGCCATGTGCTTGCAGATGCGCGCGATGGTCTCGCCCGGCAGCGGATAGCTCAGCTCGTTGATGTCGTGTGCGTGGTCGATGACCTCGGCGCCACCGCAGCCCACGAGCACGTCTACCAGGCCTTCGATGCCCCAGAGCTCGTACATGGCCTCGGTCGCGTGGGCGTCGCGCCCGGTGCACAGGCCAAAGAGCACGCCGCGCTCGCGCAGGGCGCGGATCGCCGCCACGGTGCGCGGGGACACCGTGTGTTGGCTCGTGAGCAGCGTGCCGTCGATATCGCAGAACACGGCTTTGATGTGGCTGAAGGTGGTGTCCATGGGGGCCTTTCTGGGTTGTGCGGCGGTGTGGGGTGTGGTCGTGAACGGCGTACATGGTATACCAAGGCGCAGGCGTGGCCCGTCAAAGCAAAAACCACCACAAAGGTGCCTGGCCCCTTTGTGGTGGTTGCGACGTTTGCGGGCCAAACCATCACAACATTCGACGTTTTTCGGCAAAATCGCGATTTTCATCGAATGTTGTGATGGTCTTTACTGCCTTGCGGCACGATCAAAATGCCGGCGCCCAAACAGCAGCAACGCCGCGGGGACTGCCGTCACGACCATGCCTGCTCCGATGAGCGTCTGCTGCACGCCAAACGTCGCCGCCAGCCACGGGGCAATCGCCAGCGGGGCCACGCCGGCAAACATATTGCCAAAGCCCATGACCGAGTTCACACGACCGAGCTGCTCGAGCGGAGCCGTCGTTTGCACGATCGTGTTGTGGAGCGGGTTGACGACACCCCAAGCTATGCCCAGGGCGATCTGGCCGACGAGGGCCACGCCCACGTACGGTGTCCCCACATAGAGCAGACTTCCCAGGCCTACAGACATAAGCGCCACGAGCAGCGTTTTAAGGTTGACCAGGTGCGGCGGCAAGCGGAGCGCGAGCACGGCACCCAGCACCGCGCCCACACCCGAGGCCGACGAAAGCCAGCCCATCCACTCAACGCCGACATGCAGGACATCGCGGTAGAAGAACGACTCCAGCGGATCGAAGGCTCCGTAGCCAAAGTTCGAAAGAAAAATGATGCAGAAAAGTAGCGCGAGGACGCTGTTGGTGAAGACCGTCTTGATGCTGGCTGCGAAGGTGGCGCGGGCGGACGTGCTAGGGTTGGAGCTTCGTCCCGCACGCTCCCCTTCCTCTGTCGAATCGGCATCCGCATGCCCGGCGACATGGCTGGTCTGCGGCCTAAAGCCCCAACCGACGGCGAACGCCAACACAGTAGAGAGCATCATGAGCACGAAGACCGCGCGCGACGACGCAGCCGCCGCGACAAAGCCGCCCAGCATGGGGCCAACAATGATGCTCACGTTTGAAAACATGGCGATGGCGGAGTTGATGTCTTTGAGCTCGACGGGGTCGTCGGTGAGGTAGGCCGGATAAGATGTGGCGATGGGTTGGGCAAATCCCATCGTAAAGCCTAAGAGCACCGCGCCGAGCAGGACAATACCGGTCGCACTACCAAAGGCGATGATTGCCGTGCCAGTTGCGAGAGCGCCGATGATGCTCAGAAAGAAATGGCGGCGCGGACCCCAGGCGTCGAGTACTGCGCCGCCCGCAAAGGATCCCAGGATCACGAAAACGTTCATAAACAGGACGGCCAGCGACGTCGCGACGACCGAGGCATCGTCTGCATAGGTGAGCGTTCCGATGACGCCGATAAAATAACTGGTCTGAAACCCGGTGTAGATGAGGAAGCGCATCGCCACCAGGCGCTTGGCCTGCACGGACAGCGATGATTGAGGCTTTGAGAAAAGAGAGACGAGCATGGAGACTCCTTGTTTCATACGAATGCGGACGGCGGGCATTCGCCACCGTCTGTCAAATCAATCTATCCGCATGAAACATTAAGGACGCATCAAGCCCCTTCTCTCCGTTTTTTGCCCGTCATGAACTACCTGGTAGATTGTAAGGCATGTCCCACACATCTACCAAAGCAAAAACCACCACAAAGGTGCCTGGCCCCTTTGTGGTGGAAGTGACGTCTGCCCAGATAAAACCTGCCAAAATAAACCTGTCCCCTTTTGGCACGTTATGACAGCGCAGCGTCAAGCCTTAAAGGTGGTCTTGGATCAGATCGCAGATGGCTCGGGCGTCGTTGATGTTGATGGCTCGGGTCGCAAAGCCGGCGTCGAAGGCCTGACGCGCCAGTGCCTCGTTGCAGGCAAGGGCCAGCGTGTGACCGTCGACCAGGTCGAGCGAACTCTTGCCGCGCAGACGGTCGACACCGGAGCGCGCGACGACGATGTTGTCGAAGCCCTCGGTCTTGTAGCCCTCAATGATCACCACGTCGACATCGTTGTAGCGCGACAGCAGCTCGCGCGCGGGCATCTCGTCCTCCTCGCGCGTGTCGGCGTACTCCGCCCAGCGCGTGGCGCAGATGAGGCCCACGTGCTTGGATCCGGCCTGGTGATGGCGCCACGTATCCTTAGCGGGCACGTCGATATCAAAGCCGTGATGCCCATGATGCTTGAGCGAACCCACGCGCAGGCCGCGGCGGGTGAGCTCGGCGATAACCTTCTCGACGAGCGTGGTCTTGCCCGAGTTTTGGTAGCCGATAAACGCGATCGCGGGGACGGCCGGTGCCGGAACTGCGGGCGCGACGGCGGCAGGTGCGCTCGCGGGTGCGTCGCCCGCGGCTCCCACGGCCTCAACAGCAGCGGCCTGACGCTCTGCGCGGTCCCATACGCCCGAGCGGCCGCCCTCCTTGTGCAGCAGGCGCACGTCGACGATCTCCATGCCGCGATCGACGGCCTTGCACATGTCGTAGATCGTAAGGCACGCGGCACTCGCGCCGGTCAGGGCCTCCATCTCGATACCCGTCTTGCCCGTCACGCCCGCCGTAACCAGCACGTGAAAGCCAACCTGCCCGTCCGCGCGCGCCGGCGCCCAGCCCTCGGGCACGTCCTCGGCCGGCGTCCCCGCTGGAGCGATGGGCGCAATGTCGCACTTGCTCTTGGTAATGAGCAACGGATGGCACATGGGGATGATGTCGCTCGTGCGCTTGATGGCCATGATGCCCGCCACACGCGCGCAGGCAAGCACATCGCCTTTTTTTGCGCGGTCCTGCAGCACCATGGCCTGCGTCTCGGGATGCATGAGGATGGTGCCCTCGGCGATGGCAATGCGATGGGTCTCGGCCTTGTCGGACACGTCGACCATGCGTACCTCGCCCTTGGCGTCCACGTGCGTCAGCTCGTCGCGGCGGGCGTCACGGGCGGGCTCGGCGACAGCACTGGCGGACGACTGCGCGGTCGTGGCGGCATCGCCGGCCGCAGCCGTGACTTTATGGGCAGACATCGCGGCCCTGCGAGCGGCCTTGGTGGCATCGGCGTACCTGCTCTTGGCCATATGATCATCCTCCGATTTGGGACATAAATCGTTGCGTGCCCTCAATTATCGCGTGTTCCTGCGGTTTGTGGGCCACGGCATCGCGCCAAATCGAAAGTACCTGCATATCATCACCACGGCGCAGCGCCTCACGCACCGAATACTCGGCATCGCTGAACAGGCACGGACGCACGTTGCCATCGGCCGTCAGGCGCAAACGGTTGCAATTCGCACAAAAATGGTTGGACATGGCGCTAATAAAGCCGACCGTTCCCGCCGCGCCCGGAAAGTGCCAATAGCGCGCAGGGCCCGCGCCGGCAGGAGCATCGTCGATGTCGAGCGGCTCGAGCTCGCCCAGACCCACTGCGGCGGCCCCGGCATTGATGCGCGCCCGCAGCTCGTCGCTCGGCACGGTATCGCTCGCGTCCCACAACTCGGGATTGAGCGCGGGCGCATGCGGATCCACGGCACAATGCGAACTCGTGCGCTCGTCGCCGATGGGCATGTATTCGATAAAGCGCAGGTGGATGGGACGGTCGAGCGTGAGCCGCGCGAGGGCCGCCACATCCTGGTTGAGCCGACGCACCACAACGCAGTTGACCTTAACGGGCTCAAAGCCCCAAGCCAGCGCCGCGTCGATGCCGGCCATGGTCTGTTCGAGCCGGCCCAGGTGCGTGATCTTTCCAAAGAGCGTAGGGTCGAGCGTGTCGAGCGAGATGTTGACGCGATTAAGCCCCGCGTCTTTGAGCTGCGGCGCCAGCTTGGGCAGCAGGGCGCCGTTGGTGGTAAGCGAGATGTCCTCGATCTGCGGAATCGCGCGGATGTCGCGAATGAGCGGGATAATACGGCGGCTGACCAGCGGCTCGCCACCCGTCAGGCGTACGCGGCGAATTCCCTCCCCCGCCACCAGGCGCACAAAGCGGGCGATTTCCTCGGCGCTGAGCAGCTCGTCGTGCGCGCGGGGCGCCACGCCATCGGCCGGCATGCAGTAAATGCAGCGGAAATTGCACTTGTCGGTAACGGCAATGCGCAGGTAGTTGATATCGCGACCAAAGCCGTCATGTTGCACGTGCCCGTCCACGCAGCCTCCCCTCACGCGGCGTTTTATTCTTCGGAAAACATAATACCGCACGAGAGAATCATGCCGACACCCGTACGACAGGACAGGTCGCTTCGAGCAAAACGGACTTTCCAAGCCCATCCTCAGCATACAAACCATCACAACATTCGATGCTTTTTCCGATTTTGGCGAAAAACGTCGAATGTTGTGATGGTCTGCCTGCCCACAGCACCCCGTAGAAGGGCCAGAACGCCCCTAAAGGCCACCACCCCAGTGTCGAATCACGAATTCTCGCAGGTCGTTTTGACGTTTCTGGAACGCTTCGCTTCGGTCGCACGTGAGACCCATAGCGAGTGCGATGGCGTTCACCGCCCGGTGCAATTGCAGCTGGTGGGCAAACTGAGTCCCGGTGAGGACGATCATCCTAAAGCCCAGCGCGCTCAGCACGGTCATACGCTCCGCATCCGACGCGCTGCGCTGTTTATCAAGATGGTCCGAACCGTTGTATTCAATTCCCGTACCGCTCGCAGGCGCATATACGTCAATCTCGAAATACCCGGCCTTAGCGAGATACTTGAACTCGCTGGGAACATCGACCCGATGGTTGAGCTCGATCTTGGCGTATCCCAGCCCTCCCTGGGAACGTTTTGCTACGACCATGATTGCGGTGGCCGTCTCCATGGGCGATCGCGCGCCATCGTGCACGCGTTTGAGCACGGCGGCCGCGCGTATGGCCCCCTGACGAGATCGATTCTCATCGCAATAAGCAATCAAGTCGGCAACGGTATACCTCTGCCCCATCTCGATATAATCGTCTGTCGACAGATGATTCAAATGGTATCGGGCGCAGATTTCATACCCATATTCCAGCTGCTCGGGCTCGCTCATCCACGAACCCGCTTGGACAAAGCACATGACCTCATCAACCACTAGAAGGCCCTCTGCCACCTCAAGAAGATGGTCTGGAGGTACCGGCGCCCCAAACACGTGGCACCTAAATCCAGCCGGCGTCGAGCGCTCAAAATCGAAGTTGACGAGCGTGTCGATATGACCGAGCTCTTCTCGTGGAATACCAAGCGAAACCAGATAGTCGGTAACGATCCCAACTGCCGCTGAAGCCCTCAGCCCCTTGACATCGAGTCCCAATTTGGACAGGCCCGCAGTCGGCTCCGCCTCGTTAGCAAGCGAGTCCTCATCGTATAGGCTGCTTGCTCGCGAGAGCGGCTCGGACGGGCGCGCCACGTTGTGGTACAGCCAGGCAGTCTTATGGGACAGGACAATCGGCAGGTCCATGAGCCCTCCAATGGAGTCGGATAACCAACCTTATTCCCCTGCCCCCGGGTCCGCACACCTTCGTGCGCAAGAAAGCGATTCCACCCGATCGAGTGGTAGAAAAACCATCACAACATTCGATGCTTTTCCCAATTTTGGCAAAAAACGTCGAATGTTGTGATGGTTTGAGACGAGGTGAGCGGCATGAAGGGTCAAAGCATCGTGCTCGAACGGGTTAATCCAACTCTTTTAAGCCATGCGCCAGCTGCCAGTACTCGCCGTGCTGGGCGAGCAGTTCTTCGTGCGCGCCGCGCTCGATGATGCGGCCGTGTTCGAGGACCATGATGGCATCGGCGTCGCGGACGGTGGACAGGCGGTGCGCGATCATAAACGTGGTGCGTCCGCGCATGATGCGGTCCATACCGCGCTCGATGAGCTTTTCGGTGCGCGTGTCGATGCTCGAAGTGGCCTCGTCCAGGATGAGCACCGGCGGGTCAGCGACGGCCACGCGCGCGATGGCGAGCAGCTGGCGCTGGCCCTGCGACAGGTTGGCGCCGTCGGCCGTGACCGGCGTGTCGTAGCCTCTAGGCAGGCGGCGAATAAACGAGTCGGCGCAGGCCGCCTCGGCAGCGGCGCGCACTTCCTCGTCGGTCGCGTCGAGCTTGCCAAAGCGGATGTTCTGTGCGATGGTGCCGCTAAACAGGTGCGTGTCCTGCAGCACAATGCCGAGCGACCCGCGCAGGCTGGCCTTGGCAATGTGCTTGACGTCGATGCCGTCGTACGTGATCTCGCCGTCATCGACCTCGTAGAAGCGGTTGATGAGGTTGGTGATGGTCGTCTTACCGGCGCCTGTGGAGCCCACAAACGCGATCTTTTGCCCCGGCTTGGCAAACAGGTTGAGATCCGTGAGCACACGGGTGCCTGGCACGTAGGAAAAGTCCACGGCATGGAAGCGCACGTCGCCGGCAAGTGGGACCAAGCCGCACGTGAGCTCGGTGCCGTCGGCAGCCACCGCACGGCCCGACTCATCAACGGCAGCCACATCATGCAGGTGCCCGTACGCGCCCACGCCCTGGCCCTCGGGAATCTTCCATGCCCACGCGGCGCCGCCCGTCTGCACCAGCTCCACGCAGCCCTCGTCCACCTCGGGCTCAAGATCCATGGCGGCAAACAGGCGCTCGGCACCGGCCAGCGCGTTGAGCAAAAAGTTGCCCAGCTGCGTAAACTGGTTGATGGGCATGGCGGCCTGGCGTACAAAGACCAGGTAACTTGCAAGCGCGCCCACGTCGGCGAGCCCCTTGATGCAGAGCATGCCGCCCGCCACGGCGACGATGGCGTAGTTGGCATAGCCGATCACCACGGTCATGGGCACCATCGAGTTGGCGTAGGCCTGCGCGGCACCACCGGTGCGGCGCAGCTCTTGGTTGCGCGCGTCAAAACCAGCCACGTTGGCCTGTTCGTGATTAAAGACCTTGATGACCTTTTGGCCCGAGACCATCTCTTCGATATATCCGTCCAAATCGCCCAGCGACGCCTGCTGAGCGGCAAAAAAGCGCTTGGAACGCGTGCCCGAGTAGCGCGCATACAGCACAATGGCCGCATCGCACACGAGCGTGATAATCGTGAGCTGCCAGTTGAGGATGATGAGCATGGCCGTGGTGCCGACCACCTGGATGCTCGCCTGAATCACGTTGGCAAAGCTGTTGTTGAGCGCCTCGGAGACGGTGTCGACGTCGTTGGTAAAGAAGCTCATGATGTCGCCCGAGCGTGTGCCGTCGAAATAACTGAGCGGCAGCGTCTGAATGTGGGCAAACAGGTCGCGGCGGATATCGGACACCACGCGCTGGGCCGCGCGCACCATGATCTGCGAGTAGCCCAGAGCCGAAAGCACGCCCGCGGCGTAGATGGCGGCAGTAAAGATGACCTGCCTGGCAAGCAGTTCCTCACCGCCCGTTGCCAAACCGTTGACGACGGGACGTACCATGTAGGTGCCGGCAAGGCTTGCGATGGCGGCGACGGAGGCGAGCACGCCCACCGCGAGCAGCGAGAACTTGGCGTGACCCATGTAGGAGAGCAAGCGGCGAAGCGTCTGCGTCAGATTGGTGGGACGGGCCTGAGCGGATGTCTTAGGCATGTTGCTCGCCTCCTTCCGTGGCTTGAATTGATCCGCTGGAACCAGAGGAAGACGGGGCATTTGCGCCGTCCGCAACGCCCGCATCCCCCGCAAACTCCATCTGCGAGGCGTAAATCTCCTGATAAATGGCGTCGCCCGCCAGCAGTTCCTCGTGCGTGCCCACGCCGTGGACACGACCGTCGTCCAACACCACAATGCAATCGGCATCCATGACGCTCGCAATGCGCTGCGCAATGACAATCACCGTCGTGTTGGGAATCTGAGCGATATGCTCGCGGATCTTGGCGTCGGTCGCCATATCGACCGCGCTGGTCGAATCGTCAAAGATGAGCACACGCGGATGTTTGAGCAACGTACGCGCGATGCACAGACGCTGTTTTTGTCCGCCCGAGACGCCGGCACCGCCCTGGCCCAGATAGCCGTCAAGGCCGCCGATGCGATCTAGGAACTCGTCCACGCATGCCGCGCGGCAGGCACGCAGGAGCTCCTCGTCGGTGGCATCGGGCGCGCCCCACTGCAGATTCTCGCGCACGGTACCCGTAAACAGTACGTTCTTTTGCAGCACGATACCCACGGCGTCGCGCAGGGCGGCCAGGTCGTAATCGCGCACATCGCGCCCGCCCACGAGCACGGCGCCTTCGGTGGCGTCGTACAGGCGCGCGATTAGCTGCACAAGCGAACTCTTGCCCGAGCCCGTGCCGCCGAGCACGCCCACCGTGGAGCCCGCCTCAATGCAAAGGTCAATATGCTCGAGCACATCCTCGGCAGCATCCGCGCGGTACTTAAACGACACGTCGCGAAACTCGATGCTTCCGTCGGCCACCCCGTGCACGGCAGTGGCAGCGTCGGGCGCCTGGATAAGCGAACGCTCGTCGAGCACCCGCGAGATGCGCTCCACGCTGGCAAGTGCGCGGGTGAGCAGCAAAAACACGTTGGAAATCATCATGAGCGAGTTCATGATCAGCAGCACATAGCTCATAAAGCCCGTGAGCGAGCCCACGCCGAGCTCGCCGGCAAGAATCATGCGCCCGCCGATCCACAGAATGGAAAGCGCCGCCACGTACATCGACAGCTGAAACACCGGCAGGTTGAGCACGGCGTTGCCAAAGGTCTTCGTCGCCGTGTGCGCAAGCTCGGTATTGACGGCATCGAACTTGGCCTCCTCGTGCTCGGCGCGCACGTACGCTTTGACGGCGCGCACGGCGGTGAGGTCTTCCTGCACCACACCGTTGAGATGGTCCATCGAGGTCTGCAGCTGGCGGTAGAGCGGACTGACGCGATAGGTGATAACGCCCAGCACGATCGCCAGCACCGGCAGGATGATCGCAAATACAGTGGCGAGCGGGCGCGACAGCACCAGCGCATAGACCAAGCCGACGATAAGCGTCACGGGGCCGCGCACCATAGGGCGAAAGCCGTTGCCGATAGCGTTTTGAATCACGGTGATGTCGGTGGTCATGCGCGTGACGAGCGAGCTGGCGTCGTAGTTGTCCAGATTGCCAAAAGCGAGCGTCTGGATCTTGCGATACTCGGCCTCGCGCAGGTTAGCGCCCAGCCCCGAGGCGACGCGGGCGGACGTGCGCGCATAGCCCAAGCCAAGCACCAGCGAACATGCGGCACACACCAGCATATACGTGCCCTGCAACAGCATGTAGTTGATGTCGCCCGCGGGCACGCCCACATCGATGATATTTGCCATGATGACCGGGATAAACAGCTCGAGCGCCGTCTCGGCAGTCACAAAGAGCACGCCGAGCATGGCATCGCGGCGGTATGCCCCCAGATAGGAAAACAAAATCTTGAGATTGCGCACACAGGTTCATCCCCCATCAAACGTTGTTCGCAAACCCACGTATTATGGCGCGCCGTGCGGCGGTGTCAAGTGTTCCGAAATCGATTTCTGCAAGGCTAGTGCAGGCGCCATGCTCACAGGGCGCACGTCCGTATTCAATTAGAAATGAACGCGAGCGTGACTTTTTCGCCCCGCTGCCAACACAAACCTTGACTCTACAATCGTTATAGGGTTTTCACTACACTGGTACGTAAACAAACCCAGCCAGAAAGCCCCACCTATGGAACACGACCTCACACGCGGCAATGTCCTCAAGACCATCGCGGTCTTTGCCCTGCCCTATATGCTCTCGTACTTTTTGCAGATGCTCTACGGCATGGCCGACCTGTACATGATGGGACAGTTTAGCGGCGCCGCCGGCATCACCGCCGTGGGCAACGGCGCGCAGACGCTCTATATCATTACCGTGACGCTCGTGGGCCTGGCCATGGGGACGACGGTCATCGTCGGCCACGCCGTGGGCTCGCGCCGCTTCGATCGCGCCGAAACCGCTATCGGCAACACCATTACGCTGTTTATGGGTGTCTCGGTGGTACTGGCCGCTGCCTTGCTCGCACTGTGCCCGCAGATCGTGGCGCTCATTGGCACGCCGGCCGAAGCGGTCGAAGGCACCGCCGCCTACCTGCGCATTTGCTTTATCGGCATTCCCTTTATCGCCGCGTACAACATCCTCTCGGCCATCTTTCGCGGGCTGGGCGATTCGCGCTCGCCCATGTACGTGATCGGCGTGGCGTGCATCATCAACATCGCGCTCGATTTTCTGTTTATCGGCCACATGGGGCTCGGCCCCGTGGGCGCAGCGCTCGGCACGGTGACCGCGCAGACGGCCAGCGTTGCCCTCGCGCTCATGTGGCTCAAGAGCCGTCGCACAAACATCCACGTTAAGCGCAGCGACCTGCGCCCCCAGCCCGAGGTGCTCGGCAGCATTCTTAAAATCGGCGTGCCCGTGGCTGTGCAGGACGGCTGCACCCAGGTGGCGTTTATGTTTATCACCGTCATCGCCAACCACCGCGGTCTGGTCGACGCCGCCGCCGTGGGCCTGGTCGAGAAGATGATCAGCTTTTTGTTTATCGTGCCGAGTTCCATGGGCGCTACCGTCAGCGCGCTCACGGCACAAAACGCCGGCGCGGGCAAGGGCGACCGCGCGCGTCAGGTGCTCAAGGATGCCATGACCATCTCGGTGGTGTACGGCTGCCTGATTACAGCGCTGATGTGGCTGGTGGCGCCGGCGTTTATTGGCTTTTTTGCCAAGGACCCCGCGGTGGTCGCGGCCGGTACCGGCTATATGCACAGTTATATTTTCGATGCAATCTTTGCCGGCATCCACATTTGCTTTAGCGGCTTTTTCGCTGCATACGGCAAGAGCTACATCGGCTTTGCGCACAACGTGCTGGCTGTGGCACTCATTCGCGTGCCGGGCGCGTGGCTGCTGTCGAACGCCTATTCCGGCACGCTGTTCCCCATGGGTATCGCCTCGCCGTGCGGCTCGATTCTGTCGGCGGTCATCTGCGTGATTGCATTTACCGCGCTCAACCGCCGCGGGGCTTTTGACAAGCTGGTGGCGTAGCGGGGCAACGCGAAATCGCCCTTATCGACGACATCATCAGCGATGACCCCGCGACCTACGTGACGCAGATCACGGTGCCGGTTGCCCCAGCAAAGTAAGAACCGCCTGGAAGGCATCATGCTTTTCGGGTGGTTCTTCAATTTGGCTATCGATGCGCTAAGCCTGGGGCACCTCACCAGTCGCCAGGATCTGCTCGAGCGCGTCCTCATCCAATACAGGCACGCCCAGCTGCTCGGCCTTGGCGAGCTTGGAGCCCGCTTTGGGGCCGGCGACCAGATAGCTCGTCTTCTTTGACACACTGCCCGAAACCTTGGCGCCAAGCACCTTGAGCGCCGCGCCCGCCTCGTCGCGGGTGCGGTTGACGAGTGTGCCGGTGAGCACGAAGGTCAGACCCGCGAGTGGCTGTGCGTCGGCAAGCTCGCCTGCCACGCCAGCGTCGGCTGCGGCTTGCGCGTGCGCGGCGCCCAAGTCGACCTCGAGCGACAGGCCCGCCTGGCGCAGGCGTTCCAGCACGGCAAGGTTCTCGGGCACGGCCAGGAACTGCTTGACGCTCGCCGCAATCTTGGGACCGATGCCCTCGCACTCGGCGATGTCCTCTTCGCTCGCCAAGATGAGCTTGTCAATCGACAGGAATCGCTCGGCAATGACCTCGCCCACACTCTTGCCCACATGACGGATACCCAAGGCAAACAGCACGCGACCGAGCGGCTGGCTCTTAGACTTGTTGAGCTCGGCGATGATTTTCTCGGCCGTCTTGAGGCCCACCGGAATGGGATCGCCCTTCTTGACGCCCTTTTTGCTGTTGGAGCTGGCATACACGCGGCCCGTGTCCAGGCCGGCGATGTCGTCGACTGTGAGCTGGTAGAAGTCCGCGACATCGTGGATAAGGCCGGCGGCGATCATCTTGTCGACGATTTCGTCGCCCAGGCCGTCCACGTCCATGCAACCGCGGCTCACCCAGTGGAGCAGGCGCTCCTTGAGCTGTGCGGGGCAGTCGATGGACACGCAGCGGTAGGCCACCTCGCCGTCCTCGTGCACCACGGGGCTGCCGCACACGGGGCAGACCTCGGGCATCTGCCAGTCAACGCTGTCGGCCGGGCGCTTGTCGAGCACGGGGCCCACGACCTCGGGAATCACGTCGCCTGCCTTGTGCACGATGATAGTGTCGCCCTCGCGCACGTTTTTGCGGCGGATCTCGTCGATGTTGTGCAGCGTGGCGCGCGCGATGGTGGAGCCGGCGACCGTCACCGGGTCGAACTCAGCGACCGGCGTGAGCACACCGGTGCGGCCCACCTGGATGCGAATCTCGCGCAGGACGGTCTGCTTTTCCTCGGGCGGGAACTTAAAGGCGATGGCCCAACGCGGCGCACGGGCGGTAAAGCCCAGGTCGAGCTGCTGTTGGAAGCTGTCAACCTTTACGACCACGCCGTCGATGTCGTAGTCCAGGTCACCGCGATGCTCGAGGGCCTGGGCACAGAACTCGTGGACCTCGGCCGGCGTGGCGCAGCGTGCCACGTTGGGGTTGACGCTAAAGCCGGCACTGCGCAGCCAGTCGAGAAACTCACGCTGGCTGTGGACGTGCAGCGGATCGGTATCGGCAATGGCGTAGATAAAGGTAGCCAGGTCGCGGCGCGCCGTGACCTTGGGGTCCTTTTGGCGCAGGCTGCCGGCGGCGGCGTTGCGCGGGTTGGCGAAGGGGTCGCGGCCCTCGGCATCGGCCTCGTCGTTCAGACGCACAAAGCTGCCCTTGGGCATGTAGACCTCGCCGCGCACCTCAATGGTGCGCTCGCGGTCGGCACCCATGTGGGCGAGCGCAGGCTCGGACAGGTGCATGGGCACATCCTTGATGGTACGCACGTTGAGCGACACGTCCTCGCCCGTGGTGCCGTCGCCGCGCGTGGCGGCGCGTACGAAGGTGCCGTTTTGGTAGGTAAGGGCCACGCCCAGGCCGTCGATCTTAAGCTCGCAGGTATAGGTGACGCTGCCGGCACCGAGCGCATCCTCGGCGCGCTGGAGCCACGCGTCGAGTTCGTCCAGGTCCATGGCATCGTCCATGGAGTACATGCGTGCCATATGCGTGACCGGCGTAAACTGCTCGCTCACGTAGCCGCCCACACGCTGGGTATAGCTGTCGGGGGTCACCAGGTCGGGGTAGGTCGCCTCGATTTCCTGCAGCTCAACGAGCATTTTGTCAAAGGCGGCGTCCGTGATCTCGGGCGCATCGAGCATGTAGTAGCGATAGGCGTGGTAATCGAGCTCGTGGCGCAGCTCGGCCGCACGCGCCGCCGCCTGGGCACGGGCATCGGCCGGTGCGGCGGCATCCACGCTCGCGGGCGTTTCGGTATCGATGTCCACGCCGTCACCAAACAGGCTCGATTGCTCCATAGCGGCACTCCTTCGCTCGATTTCAAACGGATACAAGAGTACCACCGGTCACCATGGCGCCGAATAACCCTTTCGAACCGCACCGAATCGGCAGCCGCCAGACTGGGGTGGATCGCGCGATTAAACCATGCCCTTGCCAGTTCTAAATGATCCGTTTTCCTCCGTCTCCAAGGGATCATCGCGAAAAGAGGGGCTGTCCCGCGTTGGCGGGACAGCCCCTCTGGCTTCGATATGTGCAATACGGCTCGTTAGAAACCCTGGCCATAGCCTTGGCCTTGACCCTGGCCCTGCTGGCCAAGCAGCTCCTCCAGATACTGACGCAGCTGCTCGTCGGTAATACCGCCGTTGCCGGTGTCAGTCGCGCTGTCGTCCTGCTGCTGGTTCTGCAGCTTCTCATCGGAGCCCAGCTCGACGGTGACCTTCTTCTCTTCCTTGCCGCGCATGAGCGTGATCTCGACCTTCTCGCCCACCTCATGGCTGCGCAGCGCAATGATCAGGCCATCGGCGCTCGTGATCTCGTCGTCGCCCAGCTTGGTAATGACATCGCCCTCCTGGATGCCGGCCTTGGCGGCGGGACCGTCCTCGACGACGCTCGCCACGTACGCGCCGCTATCGGTGCTCAGCTTGTTGGTGCGGGCATTGAGCGCGTTGACGCTCGAAAGCGTGGCGCCCAGGTACGGATGAACCGGCGTCTTGCCGTCAATAATCTGGTCGGCAATGTTCTTGGCGTAGTTAACGGGAATGGCAAAGCCCACGCCCGAGCTGGAGCCCGAGTAGCTCTCGATGAGCGAGTTGATGCCCACCAGCTCGCCGTTGTCGTTAACGAGCGCGCCGCCGGAGTTGCCCGGGTTGATGGCGGCATCGGTCTGGATCATGTTGGCATAGATGGTGTTACCGTTGGTAGAGCTCATGGCCGTGGAGCGATACAGCGCCGACACAATGCCCGTGGAGACAGACTGCTCGTTGCCGAAGGGCGAACCGATCGCCATGACCCACTCGCCCACGTTGAGCTTGGAGGAGTCACCGATCTCGATCGGCGTGAGCTTGGAGGCGTCGGCGTCCTTGAGCTTGATGACGGCCAGGTCGCTCGAAGCATCGTTGCCCACGAACTCGGCCTCATAGGTGGTGCCGTCGTCCATGGTCACCACGTACTGGTCATAGCCATCGACCACGTGGTTGTTGGTGAGGATGTGGCCCTCGGTATCGAGCACCACGCCCGAGCCGACGCTGCCCGAGCTGTCCGACTCGTCGGCAGACTGCGAAAGCGAGCCATTCTGGCTGCCGCTCGAAGTGGCGGTAATGGAAACCACGGAGGGCAACGCCTTGGCAGAAACGGCCTCGGCCAGCGTGGTGTCCTCGGAATCAATCGTAATCTTTTGCGTCGATGAACCCGAAGCACCCGCCGTCACGGCATTCTTTCCGCCGCCAATGTTGAGCGTGCCGCTCATAATGAGCGCAATGACCAGCAGGGCGCCGCAGGCACAACCGGCAAGCGCCGTAATAAAGATCGGCAGCTTTTTGGTCTTAGTCTTGACCACTGTGTGCTTGTTTACAACCTGCTGGCTGCCCAGCGGCTTTCCGGTCTGCGTGTCGTAGGCCTGCACGTAGGGAATGTTGCTGTCGGCAGGCGTCGACTCTACCTGCACACGCGGCTGCTGTTGGGTCTCGCCGGCGTTGCCCGCATCCTGGGGACGCTGGGAATCGTTCTCGCTCATAGCTGCGATCCTTTCGTCAAATAACCAAAGGCCCGCCAAACATGTGGCGGGCCATCATTGTTCACGTTGAGTTGTACCCCAAGCTGGGCAGTCCCGAGCACTAGATGCCAAGATTTCAGCTTTGCTTAAGTAATGACATGCTTATAGGCCAATTCGTTTTATGCCGTCATGTCTATTCGATATAGCAGTCGATAGCAAAACTATATGTTGAATCGTTAATAAAGTCTGTAATCGTCGCGCCCATACCCGATCCGCACGTCCACTTATCCTTCTCCGCATCGTATGGCGTTGGCCCCCACCCCGTTTCATATGATGCTTCGCTTTCTGTGAAGTAGTTCATCACATATTTATCTTTCTGCATGAGCGCATACCAAGCGTTTGCATACATCACAAGCGGATCGGTTTGAATTATCGAATATTTTCCTGACCGAATTGCAATGCTTTGCCCATCTTCAGAATATTCAACAACAATCTCAATCTTTGCCAACACCGGCAGTGAATCATCTGACTCCCTATGAACCGTCACCAAATTCTTAGTTGCCGCTCTTGTCAGGGACGCTGCACCGTCATTATTCCTGTTTATGCTGCCAACAGCCATTTTTCTATTTCCGGCACCCAAGACATCTTTGCTTCGCGCCGAGGACACAATAACCCCAGCCTCATTCCGAACTATCATGTCGGTCACAAGCGTCAATCGTTTTTGCGCATTCGTAAGCTGCGCAGCGTTGGCCCCTCTCGCCCCAGCAAACATAACAGCTCCTGATGCCAAGACGAATAGCTGTCTTCTGTTGATCATTCCTCTCGCTCCTCACCGATTTAGTTAACTTTTTCCATATAGTAGGGATGCAAAGTTTCCTCTTCTAAATTGGCATCACTTGCGAAGAATAGAATCCATTTCTCTCCCGCCTTCAGCCCTGAAGCAGTTCCGGTATTAAAGTAACTACGGATATCAATCTCTTTCCGCCCTCCGCTTGACACGAGAGCCTCAAATTGTCCGTTATGAATATCCGACAGCGTCTGTACTTCAACTGAAATATGTTCGTCATCTTTTCCACCGACGACCGAGGGGCTCGGTTGATAGGCCGCGACAACCAATATCCCAAGAAATGCGCAAAGAAGCCCCAGCGTTTTACGTATGCGCGTTCTATCATCTTCGCCGTCACTCTCCACAATACGTCCCTTCATGCGATATATAAATCGTTGTGTCATATGGAAGAAAACGCAGCTGATTGAACCAACCATCCCAGACAACAAGCATATATTTCTTATCATTTGAATATGTATTATGCATAGCCACATATCCCGCAACAGCCATCGCATGAGCGTCATGGCTTGAACTGAGAGTCCCAGAAAAGATACTGAGATTTCCAGAATCTGCAGTTGCCCTGAAAGAATCCCAAGATGGATACCAGGCAAATGATGTCTCAAGCCTTTTCCCGCGCCTAGCACAGAACTCCTTAATAGCCGGGGCAGCATTTGGAGATGGAGTCTCTCCTTGGGTAAAGTAAAGGCCCGTAGCTTGATCGAATGACTTATTTGGTTTGCCGGATGTTCCCGATAACTGCCAAAGCTCATGATATAAGTCTGGCAATTTGAGCCGGTTTAGCGTTACATAATGGCTGCTTACCGCAAACATCGCAGACACATCGCAAGCATAGGTCCCCGTTTCTTTAATAACCTCTGATTGTGTAGGCGTTATCATCCCTGAAATAGTTTTACTTGCGTCAATGACATATCCTTGTTTATACAGGTCTTTGGGCAATACGAAAACATCCTCGAACCTGCCCGGAGATCCGCTGCGGCTATTTCCCACAGAAAACACCGCTGTTGACCGGCATCCCTTCTCATCTAAAACAACGTTATTATCCAGATCTGCAATACCAAAAGACAGCTCGTCAAATTTCAAAGCAACGATGTCATCTTGGGATGCGAGAAGGGCTATTTCATCGCTTGTATTCTCAATGGGCATAGGGGCGTTCGGAGCCAAGCAGTATTCGCTGATCCACCAAGATCGCTCTGAATCAAATACGACGTAGCCATAGTTAACGTCATCCCGCTTCGCGCGAACGATATACCCGATTGATTCCCCATCGGAATTCACCATTTTTACTGGGTCACAAGCGGTCACCGGCTCATCCGATACGTCATCAAAGAAAGCTTGCGCTTGCTCCACAGCTATTTGCGGTGTGACACGAACCAAGTCGTCGTCTCCAAAAACCAACCTTGGAGACATCAGGGCGGCAAGCAATACTATGAATCCGACAATCACCTTTCTCGAATAACGCATTTCTTCCTCCATCCGTGCAGTAGGGAGATACGGTAACTAAATGATATTCGTGAGATAGTGCTATACGTTTGATATTGTTTTTACTGACACACTTTAAATCGGTGAAAGGTCTTCTTCTCGCCCTAAACGAGAAAAGGGTACTGGAGAAATCTCCGGTACCCTCACATTCCTCTATTTACTTGCTAGTCCTTAAACAGATAGCCCACGCCGCGGACGGTGGTGATGTGCGCCGCGATCTGCGGCCCCACCTTGGAACGGATGCGTCGGATGTGCACGTCGACGGTGCGCGTGCCGCCGCAGTACTCAAAGCCCCACACGCGGTGCAGCAACACCTCGCGGCTGTAGGCACGGTTGGGGTGTGTTGCCAAAAAGCTCAGCAACGAGTACTCCATCAGCGTAAGGTCGATGGGCTCGTTATCGAGCGTCACCTGGTAGGTGGCCAGGTTGATCTCGAGGTTATCGATGTTGAGCACATCGTCGGCGGTGACGGTCTCCTCCTCGCCCATCAGACGCTGCGCGCGAGCCTTGAGCTCGTTGGGCGTCGCCGTAGGGCATACAAAGTCGGCATGCGCGTGATTGGGCAGGCGCAAGGTGCCGAGTGCCTCGTCGTCGACAATCACCAGCATGGGGACACCGCCGCGATCGTCAAGCCACTTGGCAATCTGATCGATGCGGTCGCTACGGATGCCATCGGAATCGAGGATCAGCAGGTCAAAGTCGTGCGCCGCAGTCGGCGAATCGGGGGTGGCCAGGCTCACCTCGACACCCAGGGTAGTCGTCAAGCTGCGGGCAAACTCGTGGAAGCGCGTCGTGCGCGCCATGAACAGGGCACTCTTTTCGGACATATCGGCCTCCAAAGAAATGAGCTCAATCGTACTGGAACAAGCCAGCGCGATTAGGAGTTCGCCAGGTAGTGCTTGATCTCCCACTCGGTGATCGTAGACTCAAACTTATGCCACTCGTCGCGCTTCTTTTTGAGGAAGAAACTGTGGATGTGCTCGCCGAGGGCATCCTTCATAAACTGCGAGTCCTCAAACACGTCGAGCGCCTCTTTGAGCGAGCGCGGCAGCGGTGTATAACCGGCCTCGAGCATCTGGCGGTCGTTGAGCTTGAGCGTCTCGGCCGTGGCCTCGGGCGGGAGCTCCAGCTTGCGCTCGAGGCCGTCGAGACCAGCAGCCAGCGTGACGGCGTTGACCAGATACGGGTTGGCCATGGGGTCGGGACTGCGCAGCTCGATGCGCGTGGACAGCGGCTTGCCGGGCTTGTAGACCGGAATGCGGACCATACTCGCGCGGTTGCGCAGGCCCCACGTGGCGTACTGCGGCACGGAGTCGCCACCCGTAGTGATGCGCTTGTACGAGTTGACCGTGGGGTTGGTGATGGCACTGATCTCGCGCGCGTGCGCCAAGATGCCGGCCATGTAGTGCTTGGCGATTTCGGAGAGGTGGTACTTCTCGTCGTCCTCGCCCCAAAAGACGTTGTTGCCATCGTGGTCGAACAGCGACTGATGCAAAAACATGGCGCTGCCGTCCTCGCCCGCCAACGGCTTGGGCATAAAGGAGGCGTGGCAACCGCTCTCGTAGGCCTGCTGCTTAATGATGAGTTTGGCCGTGGTGATAGCGTCGGACATGCTCAGGGCCTCGGCGTGACGCAGGCTCATGCCATGCTGCGAGCGACCGGCGGCGTGGAAGGTGCACTCCACGGGCACGGACATCTTCTCGAGCGTGAGGACCGTGTTGCGACGCAGGTCGCGAGCGGCATCGCTCACCGAAAGATCGAAGTAGCCCACGTTGTCGAGCGGCTCGGGAGTGTGCTCGTCGGGGAAGTAGTAGTACTCCAGCTCGGCGCCCACGTTAAGCAGATAGCCAGCCTTCTCGGCCTTGTGGAACATGCGGCGCAGGGCATCGCGCGGGTCGCCGGCAAACGGCTTGCAATCGGGGGTGCACACGTCGCAGAACACGCGGGCGACGCCGTTGTGGCTCGGGCGCCACGGCAGAATCTGGAAGGTCGAGGCATCGGGAAACGCCAGCATATCGGCTTCCTCGGGCGTGGCAAAGCCCTCGATGGCCGAGCCGTCAAAGCCAATGCCCTCCTCAAATGCGACCTCGAGGTCCTCGGGGCTAATAGCAAAGTTTTTGAGGCGGCCGAGAATGTCGACAAACCACAGACGCACAAAGCGGATATCACGCTGCTCTACGGAGCGGAGTACGTAATCGATGTTCTGCTGGTTCATGTCGCTCCCCTTTCTTTCGGGCGGGTTTCGACTGGTCTATATCGCAGATACTATCGCAGAAAAATGTTTCCGCAGGGTTAAAGCGTATCAAGCGCTCAAAAAACGTGCGTGAACAGGCTGTCTGACTTACGCGCGATCACAAGCTAGCGTGAGGTCGAAGCGCGGTGTTCGATGTAGCCGGGGATCACGATGCGCTTGGGAGCTAGCCTTGCGGCCTCGCCTACCGTAGTGGTGACAACGTCGATGCGCTCGGACAGACGCTCGACTACGCGCTCGGCGATGGCGACGGTGTCCTGCGCGGCCGTGGTCACGCCGCCAAAGAGCACGTGGTTCCAGGGGTAATCGTCAAACGTCGCGATCTTGAGGCCCGCCGGCAGCGAGGGGCCCAGCTGCGCCAACGCCTCGGTCAGACGCAGAAAGACCAGACCGTTGGCGGCGATAAGGCCAAGCTTTCTACCTGCGTACTCGCGGATGTCCTCGTCCAGGCGGCCGACGCCCGTGGCGCCACCGTCGGCCAGGGTGACGACCTCGCCGGCCAGGCCGCGACGCGAGAGCTCGTCGGCAAAGGACTCGGCGCGCTCGTGACGCACGGGGCTATCGTCGCTTGCCTCGGTGAGCAGGCACAGGCGCTCGCTGCCCGCAGCGGCCAAGGCGTCCACCAGGCCGGCGACCAGCTCACGGTTGTTAGAGGTCACCAGATCGATGCCGCCATTGGCAACATCGCGGTCGAGCAGTACAACAGGTAGGCGTCCCGCGGCCGCGGCGATTGCCTCGTTGTTGCCGCCGCAGGTGTTGACGACCAGGCCGTCCACGCCGGCATCGATAAGTCTGGTGAGCGACTCTGCCTCCTTGGCGGGGTCGTTGCCGCTAATGGCCGTCATGAGCGAGCAGCCGCGCGTGGCGGCGCTGGCGGAAAGACCCTCGAGCATGGCGCTCGAGAACGGGCTGGCGATGTCTGCCAAGATCACGCCGATGAGATTGGTGCGCGAGCTGCGCAGATTACGCGCGGCGGCACGCGGGCGATAGCCGGTGCGCTCGATAACCGCCGCGATGCGGGCGCGGGTTTCCTCGGTCATCTGCCCGGGGCGGTTATTGAGGTAGCGCGAAACCGTGGCCGGGCTCACGCCCGCCTCGGCGGCAATGTCCTTGATTCTCATCTGCGCCATAGCGCACCCCGTTTCCCCATTGTCGGCAGCCTGAGCCATTTTAGGCATTTATACGGACTGCCTACGCTACCAGAGCCGCAGAACGATCTTAATTTCATCGCAGCAAATAAAGGGGGCGAGCTAGATAGCCGAGTCTTTAGGCAGCTCGAAATAGTCGGGATGCAAGGCGATAACCGGGCCCTGTTCCTCGGGCATCAGATGCAAGTGCGTCTCTGCCAAATAGCTCGCCGCGTCGGTATCGCCCTTCTTAATGGCCTCGAGAATCCGGCGATGCTGCCGACGAATCGGCTCCCAATCCAAATCCTGCGACACCATACGCAACCAGTTGTAGCGCTCAAAATGCGTGTTGACGCTCTTCATCCAATCCCACAACATGTGGCGGCCGGCAATCTCAAAACACGTCTCGTGGAACAGGTTGTCCAGATCGAAAAAGCGACGCGTTTCGCGATGGTCAAGCGACTCGGACTCGGCAAGAACCTGCTCGAGCCGATGCTTTTGCTCGGGCGTGGCGGCCGAACAGCATTTGATGAGCACGCTTCTCTCGAGTTTCTCGCGCAAGAAACAGGCGTTCTCGGCCCGCTCCATGCTGATTTTTGAGACATAGGTGCCGCTTTTGGGACGCGTTTCCACCAGCTCCTGCTCGCGCAGGCGCACAAAGGACTCGCGAATGGGCGTGCGCCCGATTCCCGTCTCCTTTTCCAGACCAATCGCCGAAAGGCGCGTGCCGGGCTTGAGCTCGGCATAGATGATCTTGGAGCGCAATGCGTTGTATGCCTGATCTTGCAGGCTCTGATAATGTTGCTGTTCCATAAAGCCCTCGAATGAAGCTCACGGTTTGTCGAATATCACCACGTAATACTATCGCATCCCCCATTTCCTCAGTTGCGGTGAAAGAGGCGGTGCTCACGTCGCCAGCACCGCAAGAGCGAGCGGCGGCATCCCGAAACCCGGGACACCACCGCTGTTTTGCTATCGGATGGCGCAGAGACGCCTCTCCTCGTGCACCAGGGGGCTGACTAGAGTTCGCAGGCAACCTTGTAGCCGTCGCCGATGGCGTCGCGGATGTTGCCGCACTTGTTGGCATCGCCCAGCACGTGGGTGGCAACACCGGCTGCGGCCAGGTCGTCGGCCAGCTTGGTGTTGGGACGATAGCCCATGGCAAGCACCAGCGTATCGGCATCGGCGATGGTGTGGACCTCGCCGTCCTTTTCGTAACTGATGGTGTCCTCGGTGATCTCGGTCACCTTGGCCTCGGTCAGCACGTGGACGCCCTTGGAGAGCATGCGCGTGATGAGCACCGCGCGACCGGCGCCGCCCTCGTTAGCGGCAAGCGTCTTGGTCATCTCGATGACGGTGACGTCGCGATTGGCCGGCGACAGGTCGTTGACCAACGGGGCCAGGTAATCGGCCGTCTCGCAGCCGACGGTGCCGCCGCCCACGATGACAATCTTCTTGCCCGGGAAAGCCTTGCCGCCCAGCAGGTCATCAGCCGTCATGACCTGCTTAAAGCCCTGCATAAAGGCCGGGGCGATGGGTTCGGCGCCATAGGCCAGGACAACCTCGTAACCCGCGTAGTCGCGCTGAATGTCCTCGGCCGAGAGCTCGGTGCCAAAGACGCACGTGACGCCTGCCTCGGCCAAGCGACGGTACTGATACTTGATCACACGCGTGAGCTCCTGCTTTGCCGGCGGAACGGCCGCAATGCGCATCTCGCCGCCCGGCTCGTCCTGCTTATCCACGAGCACTACGTTGTGGCCACGCTTGGCGGCAATGTAGGCTGCCTCCATACCCGCAGGACCAGCACCCACGACCAGAACGTTCTTGGCCTCTGCGGCAGGCTCGTAGCCGGCCTCGTCGCGCTCCACGTCCGGGTTGACGGTGCAGGAGATGCGCTTGCCGAACATAATGCCGTTCAGGCAGCGCAGGCAGCCGATGCAGGGACGGATCTCGTCGGCGTTGCCGGCAGCCGCTTTGTTGCAGAACTCGGCATCGCACAGATTGGCACGGCCCATCATGCAGATGTCGGCAGCGCCGTCCTCGATCAGCTCCTCGGCGATCCAGGCCTCGTTGATGCGACCGACGGTGGCGACGGGAATGTTGACGTGCTTTTTGATCTCGCGCGAACAGGCGGCGTGCGAGGCCTGCTGGGTACCGGCGGCGGGAATGGCGGAGCCGCGCTTGATGGTGGTGCCGCCCGACACGTGGATCATGTCGACACCGGCCTTCTCCAGGCGACGCGAGACATAGATCATGTCGTTGAGGGTCAGGCCGCCATCGGTGTACTCGTCACCCGAGATGCGGACGTCGATGATGAAGTCCTTGCCGCAGCGTTCGCGAATCTCGGCGATGACCTCGAGCAAGAAGCGCATGCGGGCGTCGAGCGAGCCGCCGTACTCGTCGGTACGCTTGTTGTAGAGCGGGGTCAAAAAGCCGCCGAGCATGCCATGGGCGTGCGCCGCATGGACCTCAACGCCATCGACGCCGGCCTTCTGCATACGCACGGCGGCGTCGCCGAACTGATGCGTGAGCTCGTGGATCTCATCGACCGTGATGGGGCGCGGCGCCTCGCGGGCATAGGACGGGCCCACAAAGGACGGGGCGATGAGGCGCGGCGTGCCCGGAATGTTAAAGGCCATGTAAGCGGGGTGGAAAAGCTGCGGCATGATCTTACAGCCGTACTCGTGGACGGCCGCGGCGAGCTTTTCCCAGCCGGGGATAAACGTGTCGTCGTAGCAGCACATGTCACCCGGCAGATAGGTATAGGTGGGCTCGACCGTCACGACCTCGGTAATGATGAGGCCCACGCCGCCCTTGGCGCGGGCACGGTAATGATCGACCAAGTCGTCGGTCACATAGCCATGATCGGCCAGGTTGGTTGACACTGGCGGCATAAAGACGCGGTTCTTGACCTCGGTCGTACCGACCTTGATCGGGCTAAAGAGCATCGGATAGGCGGAGGACTCCATACAGGGTTCCTTTCGTTTGAGCCGCTCGGCGGCAGTTGCTAACGTACTTATCGTACCAGCAACTGCCGTAACCGTACTCGCTCGCACTCTCCACCTTCAATCCCGACCCTCACAAAAAGTTGCGGTGGGATACGGAGTAGATGAGGCTTTTGACAGACAAAACAGTCCGTATTCCACCGCAACTGATGGGCGGGGTGGAATTGAGGGCTCAGATAGTCAGTCATGCCCTCATCCGCCAATCCCTCACCTACAGCGCGCCGTCCAGCATAAGGTTCACCTTGAGCACGTTGACCGTGGACTCGCCGAATACGCCGAGGAAACGGCCCTTGGTGCACGCGGCGATGATGTCGCGCACCTCGTCCTTACTTTTGCCCGTGGCCTTCGCCAGGCGCGGGACCTGGTACTCGGCGGCATCGGGAGAGATCTCGGGGTCGAGGCCTGAGCCGGAACACGTCACCAGGTCGACGGGCACGGCATCCATGCCGGCGTCGGGGTTGGAGGCGCGAATCTTCTCGACGCGCGCGTCCACAAGCTGCCGGTACTCCTCACTCGCCGGGGACAGGTTGGACGGGGCACCATACGCCATGAGCTCGCCGTCTTCGCCTTCGACAATTGACACGTTCTGGATGCGGCCCCACATGTGGTCCTCATCCTCGAAGTTCTGGCCGATCAGCTCGGAGCCCACGATCTTGTCGTCGACCGTAATTAGTGAACCGTTCGCCTGATACGGGAACGCAACCTGGGCGATGCCGGTCACGACGAGCGTATAGCCCAGGCCGCAGACAACGGTAAACAGCGCGAACACGCCCAGTGCGCGCGATGCAACACCTTTGAACATACAAACCTCCACTTACATAATGCCGCAGAACGCGAGCAGCATGTCGATGAGCTTGATGAATACGAACGGGGCAACGATGCCGCCCAGACCCCACACGAGCAGGTTGTGGATCAGCAGCTGTCCGGACGGTACCTCGCGGTACTTAACGCCCTTCAGCGCGGCCGGGATCAGCGCGACGATAACGAGCGCGTTATAGATGATGGCCGAAAGAACCGCGGACAGCGGGCTTGCCAGACCGAGGATGTTGAGCGCGCCAAGGCCCGGGTAGATCGGCGAGAACAGGGCCGGGATGATAGCGAAGTACTTCGCCATGTCGTTGGCCACCGAGAAGGTCGTGAGCGAACCGCGGGTCATGAGCAGCTGCTTGCCGATACGCACAACCTCGATGAGCTTGGTGGGGCTGGAGTCGAGGTCGACCATGTTGCCGGCCTCCTTGGCAGCCTGGGTGCCCGTGTTCATGGCCACGGCGACGTCGGCCTGGGCCAGAGCGGGCGCGTCGTTGGTGCCGTCGCCGGTCATGGCGACCAGGTGCCCCTCACGCTGGAACTCGCGAATCTTCTCGAGCTTGCCCTCAGGGGTGGCCTCGGCCAGGAAGTCGTCAACGCCGGCCTCGGCGGCGATTGCCGCGGCGGTGAGCGGGTTGTCGCCCGTCACCATGATGGTCTTGATGCCCATCTTGCGCAGGTCGGCGAACTTCTCCTTAACGCCGGACTTGATGATGTCCTTGAGGTACACAACGCCCAGCACGCGGCAGTTCTTGGTCACGACCAGCGGGGTGCCGCCGGCCTTGGCGATGCGCTCGACGGCCTCGTCGCACTCCTGGGAGAACACGCCGCCGGCTGCCTCCACATAGGTGCGCACGGAATCGGCAGCGCCCTTGCGGATCTCATTGCCCTCGTAGTTCACACCGGACATGCGGGTCGCCGCGGTGAAGGGGATGAACTCCATACCCTTATCCTCGAGTGTGCGGCCGCGCAGACCGAACTGCTCCTTGGCGAGCACGACGATGGAACGGCCTTCGGGGGTCTCGTCGGCCAGCGAGGAAAGCTGGGCGGCATCGGCCAGCTCCGCGGGATCGATGCCGTCGACCGGGATGAACTCGGCGGCTTGGCGGTTACCCAGGGTGATGGTGCCGGTCTTGTCGAGCATGAGGATGTCGACGTCGCCGGCGGCCTCGATGGCGCGGCCGGACATGGCCAGCACGTTGGCCTCGTTCAGACGGCTCATGCCGGCGATGCCGATGGCGGAAAGAAGGGCGCCGATGGTAGTAGGAGCCAGGCACACGAGCAGCGCCACGAGCGTGGTCACGGCCGTGGGGTTGTCCATGTCGTTAAGACCGACCGAGAAGCAGGAGTAACAATACAGGGCCAGCGTGACCAGGATAAAGACGATGGAGAGGGCCACCAGGAAGATCTCCAGAGCGATCTCGTTAGGGGTCTTCTTGCGCGCGGCACCCTCGACCATCGCGATCATTTTGTCCAGGAAGCTCTGGCCGGGCTCACTGGAGATCTTGACGATGATCCAGTCGGACAGCACCGTGGTACCGCCGGTAACGGCAGAGCGGTCGCCGCCGGCCTCGCAGACCACGGGGGCGGACTCGCCGGTGATGGCGGACTCGTCAACGGAAGCAGCGCCCTCGATGACGTCGCCGTCGCCGGGAATCTGCTCGCCGGCGCGTACGATCACCAGGTCGCCGCGCGTGAGCTCGGTGCCGGGAACGACGGTGAAGTGCTCCTTGTCCTCAACGGACTCGATGCGATGGGCCTCGACATCCTTCTTGGCCGCACGCAGGGAATCGGCCTGGGCCTTACCGCGGCCCTCGGCAAGCGCCTCGGCGAAGTTCGAGAACAGGTCGGTGAGCCACAGGATGACCGCGATGGCGACCACATAGTAGGTGGGCACACCCGCGTCCTGCACACCGAAGATGGAAGCGACGGCCAGGACGGAGGTCATGACGGCGGAAAGCCACACCAGGAACATGACCGGGTTTTGAATCTGGACGCGAGGGTCCAGCTTGGCAAACGAGTCGCGGACCGCGCGGCCCATCATGTCTTTTTGCATAGTCATAAATCTGCGCCCTCCTTTACGCAATCATCTGGAAGAACTCGGCAACGGGGCCAAGCGCTAGGGCCGGGAAGAAGCTCAGGGCACCGATCAGCAGAACGATGAACACGAGCAGGAATACGAACATGCCGTTGGTGGTAGACAGGGTACCGGCGCTCTCGGCGACCTTACCCTTCTTGGCCAGCGAGCCGGCGATAGCCAGCGTACCGATGATGGGCATGAAGCGGGCGAACAGCATCTCGAGGCCGAGCATGACGTTGATCCAGGGAATGTTGCAGTTCATACCTGCAAACGCCGAGCCGTTGTTGCCGCCGCATGAGGTGAAGGCATACAGCACCTCGGAGAAGCCGTGCGCGCCACCATTGTTGAGCTGGTCGGCAAGACCGGGCACCATGCAGGCGATGGCCGAGCACACCAGAATGGCAAACGGAGTTGCCAGGCACAGGACAACTGCCCAGCGCATCTCGCCCGGCTCGATCTTCTTGCCCAGGAACTCGGGCGTGCGGCCGACCATAAGGCCGGCGATGAACACTGTGAGGATGGCGAAGCCGATCATGCCGTACAGGCCGCAGCCCACGCCGCCGAAGACGACCTCGCCCAGAGCCATCTGGAGCATCTGGACAAACCCGCCGAGCGGGGTGTAGGAGTCGTGCATGGAGTTGACCGAGCCGTTGGAAGCAGCCGTCGTGAAAGCGGACCAGGTGGAAGAGGAGGCGATGCCAAAGCGGCTCTCCTTGCCCTCCATGTTGCCGCCGGCCTGGCCGTCGGTCATCTCGATATTGACCGCTCCGCCATCGGCCAGCTGCGGGGTGCCCGCATGCTCGTTGACGGCGATGATGCCGGTGAAGATCACCAGCAGGATGAACATGGCGGCAAAGATGGCCTTGCCCTGCTTGGTGTTCTTGACGCCGATACCGAAGGTGAAGCAGCAGGCAGCCGGGATCAGCAGCAGGCTGGTCATCTCGATGATGTTGGTGAAGGCACTGGGGTTCTCATACGGATGGGCGGAGTTCACGCCGAAGAAGCCGCCGCCGTTGGTGCCGGACTGCTTGATGGCGACCTGAGGAGCCGCAGGACCCTGGGGCAGGAACTGCTCGGTGACCACGCGCGCGCCCTCGACAACCTTGCCGTCGACCTTGACCGTGTCGCCCTCGATCTGGGCGCCGTCGAGGACGCTCCAGCCGCCGTCTGCATTAGGCTGGACGGCGACGGGCTCTACGAGCTCAGCCTTCTGAGCCGGCTGGAAGTTGGAGATGACGCCACCGGCAGCCAGGCAGATGCCGAACACGAGGTTCAGCGGGATGAGCACATACAGGACGGTGCGGGTGAGGTCGACCCAGAAGGAACCCAGGCTCTGCTCCTTGACCTGACGGAAGCCGCGAATCAGCGCGAACATGACCGCGATACCGGTGCCAGCGGAAACGAAGTTCTGCACGGTGAGACCCATGAACTGCACAAGGTAGGACAGGGTGGTCTCGCCGGAGTAGGACTGCCAGTTGGTGTTGGTTATGAAGGAAGCAGCCGTATTGAACGACAGGTCCCATGGCACACCCGGCAGGTGCTGGGGATTGCCTGGCAAGAAGGACTGAAGCGCCTGAAGTGCCACAAGGACCACGAGGCCGATCCCCGAAAAGACCAGCACGCTCGCCAGGTAGCGCCTACATCCCATCTGCTCTGCCGCGTCGATGCGAAGCAGACGATAGACGCCACGCTCCACAGGAGCAATCACAGGCGACAGGAACGTATGCTCGCCATCCATGATATGGGCCATGAACCGACCGAGCGGAACGGCCAGGACGACGAGCACGGCAAAGTACAAGATGTACTGAATCGCAGCGTCCATAGTTTACGAATCACTCCTCATCAGAATGTAGATGTAATAGATAAGGAGTCCGATGCAGACGACTCCGATGATGGGAATGAGGATGTCCATTACCGCCCCTTTCACGCGCGGTCCGATGTCTCGGACGCCTGCTCTCGCAAGCGCTTGGGGACAGTAAACGCTTCTAGAGATTAAAGAGGCGTGAGGGCCGGGGCTCACGACCTTAAGATGCCGTAAAGATGCAGGTAGAAAGCACTATTGCGGCTGCAGTGCGCCTATACTCGACCTCGCGAGCATACAGTGGCGTCCTCGCCGCGTATGCACGCATGGACAACGTTTCAGAAAGGCTACGCTATGCAGCGCGACGCATCGGACACTCGCGTCAATCCAGACCTCATCCTCAAGGCAATTGAGAAAGACGAGGTCGCCGATGACGCTCGAACCAGCCGGGGACACCTCAAGATTTTCTTTGGCTACGCTGCTGGTGCAGGCAAAACCTATGCGATGCTTCAAGCCGCCCACGCCGCCAAGCGGCGAGGTGTCGACGTCGTCGCGGGATACATCGAGCCGCACGACCGTCCGGCAACTGCCCATCTTGCACAAGGGCTTGAGAACGTGCCCTGTAAACTCATCGAGCACAACGGCATTGCGCTCAGCGAGTTCGATCTAGATGCGGCTATCGAACGCGCCCCTCAGCTCATCCTTGTCGACGAGCTCGCCCATACGAATGCGCCGGGGTCTCGCCACGACAAACGCTATCAAGACGTCGAGGAACTTCTACATGCAGGCATCGACGTCTATACGACCGTGAACGTTCAGCATATCGAGAGCCTAAACGACATGGTTGCATCCATCACCGGCGTTGTCGTGAGCGAACGAATCCCCGACCGCATCTTCGATGATGCCGACCAGGTCGAGCTCGTTGACATAGAGCCCGAAGACCTACTTGAGCGCCTTCGCGCCGGCCTCGTCTACCGTCCCGCACAAGCCGAGCGAGCGCAACAGCATTTTTTTACCGTCGAGAACCTCACCGCACTCCGAGAAATCGCGCTGCGCCGCTGCGCCGATCGCACCGGCCACCTCACAGACGCCGCACGCGTGCTGGGAAACCGTGACTACTACACCAGGGAGCGTATCTTGGTCTGTGTCTCCCCGGCGCCGACCAATCCCCGCATCGTCCGTGCCGCAGCACGCATGGCGAAAGCGTTTCGCAGCGAGCTCGTCGCCCTGTTCGTAGAGAGCCCGCGCACGCAAGCCATGAGCGATGATGAGCGCGCCAAGCTTGCAGCCAATATCGCCCTAGCCGAGCAGCTCGGAGCACAGATGGAAACCGTCTATGGCGACGACATCGCGTTTCAGATCTCCGAGTTCGCACGCCTGTCGGGTATTTCGAAGATCGTCATGGGGCGCACGGGCGAGCGCAGCAGCGTCCGTCAGGCCCTCTTCGGCCGCAAATCTCTCGTAGAACAGCTCATAGCATTCGCCCCGAACCTCGACATTTACATCATTCCAGACCAGTCGACTCCGCCCTCCCGGCCCAAAGGACGCCGCCGTGCGCGCGCCCTGCAGCCGCCCAGCAGCCGAGACGCGCTTCGCACGCTGGCCTTCTCTCTTGTCGCCACGGCGATCGGCACGGCTTTTCGCCATCTGGGATTTGCCGATTCCTGCATCATATCCCTCTATATCCTCACGGCCCTGCTGACCGCCGTCACCACGACGGGGCGTATCTGCACGATCGTATCGAGCATGCTCTCTGTAGTGCTTTACAACTTCTGCTTCGTCACGCCTCTGTTTTCGCTCGCCAGCTACGACCGAAGCTATCTGGTCACGTTCGGCATCATGTTCGCTACCGCTATGGTCGCCGGCGAGTTAACTGCGCGCATCGCCGACAACGCCCGTACCTCCGCCGAGAACGCATTCAAAACGCGCGTACTCCTCGAAACGAACCAGCTCTTGCAGCAAGCCCATAGCGCGGAGGAGTGCGCCCGCGTCGCCATGAACCAACTCATCAAACTGCTAAAACTCGACGTGGTCTTCTACACCGCCGAACACGGCACGCTCGGCAAGACGCTCTATGAGTCCGCTGGCACCGAAAACCGATCCGCGTCGCTGTTCACCGACTACGAGCGCGCTGTTGCAACCTGGACCTACACCAACAACAAACGCGCGGGCGCAAGCACGCGGACCCTGCCCGAGGCGCGCTGCCTCTACCTCGCGGTTCGCACCGGCGACAAGGTATTCGGTGTCATCGGCATCGACCTGGAGGGGCGCGAGATCGAAGCCTTCGAGCATTCGATCGTCCTATCTATCGTAGGCGAATGCGCCTTGGCGCTCGAAAGCGACCGGGCGGCGCAAGAGCGCGAAGAGGCTGCGGTCTTGGCGAAAAACGAGCAGCTGCGCGCCAACCTTTTGCGCTCCATCGGCCACGATTTGAGGACACCCCTCACGGCTATATCCGGATCTGCGGCAATCCTTCGGAAGAGCGACGAGAAGCTCAGCCTCGAACAACGCTGCGATCTTGCCGATGCCATCTACGATGACTCCCTCTGGCTTATCGATACCGTGGAGAACCTCCTCGCCATCACACGCGTCGAAGACGGCACCATTCGCCTCAACTTCACGTCCGAGCTCATCGACGAGGTCATCGAGGCCGCCCTCAGCCATGTCGCCCAAGCATCGCATGGACGTACCGTCACCATCGAGCACACTGACGACATCCTGCTGGTACGCATCGACGTCCATCTCATCATACAGGTGCTTACGAATCTCATCATGAACGCCTTCAAATACACGCCCGAGGACTCGACTGTCACCATCAGAGCACGTCGCGAGGGTGCGTTCGTCGTGGTGGACGTCGCAGACGATGGGCCGGGTGTGGCAGACTGCGACAAGCCTCATATCTTTGAGCGCTTCTTCACCTCAAGCAATACGCGGCCCGTGGATTCGCGTCGAAGCATCGGCCTTGGGCTGTCGCTCTGCCGCTCCATCGTGGAGGCGCATGGCGGCGCCATCGAAGTTCGCGACAACCACCCCCATGGGGCCGTCTTCCGTTTTACCCTGCCCGCCGAGGAGATCGAGATTCATGAATAATGCCGCTAAGCCACGCATCCTCCTGGTCGAAGATGACCTGACCGTTCAAAACCTCGTTTCGACCGCGCTTGACCTCCACGGCTATGTCGTGAGCAAGGTTTGCAACGGCCAGGCCGCCATCATGGATGCGGTGTCGCACGGCCCCAGCCTCATCATGCTCGACCTCGGCCTTCCCGACATTGACGGTATCGAGGTCATCACGAAGATCCGAAGCTGGTCGGCAGTCCCCATTATCGTCATTTCGGCGCGCACCGAAGATTCCGACAAGATTGCAGCACTTGACGCAGGGGCAGACGACTACCTCACCAAGCCCTTTTCAGTGGATGAGTTGCTCGCGCGCGTCCGTGCGAATTTGAGGCGCTCCTCGATGGCGTCAAGTGAGTCGACAGAAGCGAGCACGTTCGACAACGGTCCGCTGCATATCGACTATGCCGCGGGATACGCGACGAAAGACGGACGCGAGCTCTCGCTCACCCCAACCGAGTACAAATTGCTCGTCCTTCTGGCGAAAAACGTCGACAAGGTGCTCACCCACACTTTCATCACCCGCGAGATATGGGGCACGAGCTGGGACAGCGATCTGGCGAGCCTGCGCGTGTTCATGCGCACTCTGCGCAAGAAGATCGAGGCAGACCCCTCTCACCCCAAGATGATTCAGACGCACATGGGTGTCGGCTACCGCATGCAGCGTCTCTAGCCCACCCCACAAAAAGTTGCGGTGGAATACGGAGTAGATAAGGCCTTTGACAGCCAAAACAGTCCGTATTCCACCGCAACTGATGGGCGGGGTGGAGTTAGAGGCCCAGGTAGTTAGTCATGCCTTCGACGGCGAGCTTGGCGCCTGCCACGGCATGGACCACGGTGAGCGGGCCGTTGACCACATAGTTAGCGATACCCCAAATCACTCTTTAACTCACCGCGCTCGCCCCCATATGTGCAAAGCGCCCCGCGAACGGATACTCGCGAGGCGCCTGGATGCCTGGATGTCCGGGCCTTATTTGATCCCGCGGCCCAAGTCTTCGGCAATTTTGTCTACGCCCTTAAGTGCGGCGCAGGTCTTTTTGTTGGAGCAATGTCCCGTGCAAACGCCACCTTGAGCGCAGTCGGCGCAGGTGCCCTTGCGATAAATGCGCACGCACACGGCGACAAACGCAATACCGATAACAGCCAGTACAACAATATCGATAGGTGCCATAGCAAGCCTCCTCTAGTTAACCATCACTTACTTTACCCCATTCTCAACCTACCAAAAAGGGACAGGTTTATTTTGGTCGGTTTTATCTGCGGAAACGTCACATCTCCCCCACCAAAAAGCCCGGGGTCGCTGGGACACCCGGGCTCGTGGAAAGGGGCTAATCCTTATTCGGACTTAAGCGGAAACTGCGGCGGAAGCGGTGTTGGTCTCATCCTCGTCGGTCCAAGCGTGCTTGGGCATGGGACGGAAGATCTGGAAGAGCATCGCAACCAGCAGCACGATGGCCACAACCGTCCAGATACCAAACTGGCCAAGGACAAGCAGGTTGTAGAACTGGTTGATGAACAGGCCGATGACCCAAGCGAAGGCGCACTCGTAGCCGATGGCAATCGCGGTCCACTTACCGGAGTCCATCTGATTGCGGATAGTGCCCATGGCGGCAAAGCACGGGGCGCACAGCAGGTTGAAAGCGCCGAAGGCAACGCAGGCGCCCATAGTCGGGAACATGCCGGCAAACGCGGTCCACAGGCTCGGGTCGGTCTCGGCGGCGTCAGCAACCGACAGCAGCGAGCCGGCGGTGGCGACGACGTTCTCCTTAGCGACAAGGCCAGAGACAGTCAGCGCAGTTGCCTGCCAGGTGCTAAAGCCGAGCGGGGCGAAGATCCAAGCGACCAGGTTGCCGAGCATGGCAAGCACAGAGTAGTCCATGAACTCCTCGGGGATGCCGTCCATCGCGGGCAGGAAGCCAAAGGAACCGTTGTAGCTACCAAAGTTGGAGAGGAACCAAACGACGACGGTGGACGCGAAGATGACCGTGCCGGCCTTCTTGATAAAGGCCCAGCAGCGCTCCCACACGTGCAGCGCCCAAGAGCGGATCGCCGGGAAGTGGTAGGCGGGAAGCTCCATAACGAACGGCGTCGGGCGACCGGCGAAGAGCTTGGTCTTCTTGAGCATGAGGCCCGAGGCGATGACAGCAAAGACGCCCAGGAAGTAGAAGAGCGGGCTGATCCACGCAGCGGTGGTGGAAGAATCGCCGATGATAGAACCCATGAGCAGGGCAATGATCGGCAGCTTGGCGCCACAGGGAATGAACGTGGTGGTCATGACCGTCATGCGGCGGTCCTTCTCGTTCTCGATGGTCTTGGTGGCCATGACGCCGGGGACGCCGCAGCCCGAGGACACGAGCATGGGGATAAAGGACTTACCGGACAGGCCAAAGCGGCGGAACACGCGGTCCATGATAAAGGCGACGCGGGCCATGTAGCCGCAGTCCTCCAAGAAAGACAGCATCACAAAGAGCAGGAACATCTGCGGCACAAAGCCGAAGATGGCGCCCAGGCCGCCGACGATGCCGTCGCAGACCAGCGAATCGACCAGGCCACCGTCCTCGGTGCCGCCCGCCACGAGGGCGTCGTGCACCACGGTGGTGATGCCCGGGACATAGGGGCCAAACTCGGCCGGGTCGATCGAGTCGGCGGCGTCACCCGCAGCCTCGACAGCTGCGTCGTAGGCGTCGCGGCCCTGGCCGAGCACATACCAACCGTCGGTGCCAAAGAGCTGGTCGTTGGTGAAGTCGGTCACCGTGCCGCCCAAGGTGGAAACGGCGATGTAGTACACGCAGAACATGATGACCACAAAGATCGGCAGGCCCAGGATACGGTTGGTAACCACGCGGTCGATCTTCTCGGAAGTGCTCATCTTGGCCGGAGCCTTGGTGAGGCACTCGTCAATGATGTGGGCAATCACGCTGTAACGCTCGCCGGTGATGATGGACTCGGCATCGTCGTCGCAGTCCTGCTCGCACTGGGCAACCAGCTGCTCGACGCGAGCGGCCTTCTCCTTGGTGAGGTTGATGAGCTTGCAGGCGTCCGCGTCGCGCTCAAACAGCTTGACCGCGTAGTAGCGACGCTTGTTGGCGGAAACGCTCGCCGGCAGGTTGTTCTCGATGTGGTCCAGAACGTCCTCGATGGAGGAATCGAACTTGTGCTCCGGCACCTGGCCCTTGGAAGCGGCAGACTTCTTGACCTGATCGAACAGCTCCGTGATGCCCTTGTTTTTAAGGGCCGAGATCATCATGACCGGGCAGCCAAGCTTCTTGGAGAGCTTGTCCGTGTCGATCTTGTCGCCGTTCTTCTCGACCAAGTCGGCCATGTTGAGGGCGACGACCACGGGCAGGCCGGTCTCGATAACCTGAAGCGCCAGGTACAGGTTGCGCTCGAGGTTGGTGGCGTCGACCACCTGGACGACCACATCGGGCTCGCCGCTCATGAGATAATCGCGCGAGCATTGCTCCTCGGGGCTGTAGGGGGAAAGCGAGTAGATACCAGGGAGGTCCGTGATGGTAACGTTCTTGTCGCTTAGGAGCTTGGCCTCCTTTTTCTCAACCGTGACGCCGGGCCAGTTGCCAACGTAGCCGTTGGCGCCGGTGATCAGGTTGAAAAGCGTGGTCTTACCGCAGTTGGGGTTACCCGCCAGCGCGACATGGATCTGAGAATCCGCCATTCAATCCTTCTTCCTTGTGTGCCCGCGCTGCTTTCTCCGCACGGGCTGGATAATGTGCTTCAAAAATGCTGCATTAAGTTAGAAAAACCTAACTTTATCTGCAGAAATATACGCCGCAAGCCCCTACTGGACCTCGACGACGGCCGCCTCCTCCTTGCGGATGGAAAGCTCGTAGCCGCGCACGTTGATCTCGACCGGATCACCGAGCGGCGCAACCTTCACGACCTTGAACGAAGTGCCCTTGATGAGCCCCAGGTCCATAAGGTGGCGGCGAAGCGCACCCTCACCGTGAAGCTTGACGATAGTAGAGCTCTCGCCCACCTTAACGTCACCCAACGTCTTCATCCTCTTGTCCCCCTTTCGGTTTTTATCAAATGCTGTGGACTAACCGACGGTCATGATGTGCATGGCAACCTTGGAATCGATGCCAAAGCGTGCGCCCAACACTGTGACGATGATATTGGCGCCACTCGAGCTCACCACGTGGATTTCGCTGCCCTCGACAAAGCCGAGGTCCTTGAGATGGTGCTTCATATCCTCATTGCCCTTTACGCGAGACACGCGCACGGTTTCGCCCGCTTTTACCATCGAAAGCGGCATAGCCGGCATCTGCGGTCCGCAAGACATGAGTGAGCTCCTAACGTCAGTTCGTCCTCAACATCGACGCAGTAAAAGTTAACCACGTCTATGTTCGCTATAGTAAACTAGCACGTGGTTAACTTTTTGGAAAGGGTCCCCATTTAGATTTCGAAAAAGTTTCCTATACGAAACAAAAAGGCGCGGCAAAGAGCTGTCCTTTGCCGCGCCCTGTCATGCTTAGAGCGAGAGGTTTCTGATCGACGTGACACACGAGGCCTCGTCTACGCCCGAAATGCGGAAGATGATGTCCTCGCCGCACTCGCCGTAGAGAGCCATGAGCCCCATTACATCGCGGCCGTCGGTATGGCGATCGCCGATGCTGACCGATACGTTGCTACGATGCTTGGCAATGATGTCGTAGAGCAGCGCGACCGGGCGGGCGTGCAGTCCCAACGGATCTTTAATCGTCTTTGTAAACTCGACCATGTCCCCTCCCACGGCATCGCACATTTGGCCGGCAAAACCCAGCCACGTGGTAGCTATTGTAGCGTTAGATGCTTGTCGAGAGCTCCTCTGAACACCTCGTGGGCAAAAAGTGGCAAATATGAGTACTGTCACCAATTTAGTAGCAGCAAAATCGAGAGCAAATTGCCTCCTTTGAGCGATTCGAAGAGGTTGAAAGCCGTCAAACGCCCTTTAAAGGGGGTTATATAAATTGATTTTGAGCCCGTTTTTGCTCAGAACAGACCGAAAAATATGACACCTCTTTTGCAACAGTACTCATATTTGGCATTTTTTGACCACGGGGTCCAAAACCATGCCCCAAAACACAAAAGGAGGGGCCTCGTAAGGCCCCTCCTTAGGAAAGGGAATCGATTTATTCCACAGCCGTAGATTAATCCTAGCCGCTACTCCATCATGTCGAGGACGGAGGGGCGCAGTTCGCTCTCGGCAGCCTCGGGATCGGTCTCGCGCAGGCGGTTGATGTAGCGGTTGTACCACATCACGGCAAGGCCCAGGAACACAACCACGCCACCAACGTTGTAGACCAGCGTCAGCCAAAGCGGCTGATCGAGCGGAATGGTGCCGCAGATAAGCACGAAGCAGAAGACCACAAGCAGGAATGCAGCAATGGCCAGGCCAAAGGTACGCGAACCCATGCGGAAGCCACGGGGAGCAGCGTCGAAGTTCTTGCGCAGCATAAAGTAGGCAAGCAGGATCAGCAGCGGCGGGAGCAGAGCAGTGGCAGCCGTCATGTTGGTGACGATCATGAGCAGGTCGTCGAGGTTACCAGAGCCCAAGGCCGGGATGATCAGGATGGGGACGACGATGGCGAACTGCAGCCAAGCGGCGCGGGCGGGAATGCCGTGCTCGTTGAGCTCGACGATCTTGCTACCAAAGACGCCCTTGGGGATCTCGGTGAAGAAGACCTTGATGGGAGCAGAGGTCCACATCATGAGGGAGCCCAGCGTGGCGGCGAGAAGGATCAGGCCGATGATGCGCGTGGACACTTCCATGGGAATGCCAAAGTGGGCAAAGACAGCGCCGAACACGTCGAAGATGCCGGTGGAAATGGCAACGCCGCCCTCGGGGATGAACAGGTTGACCAGCAGCGAAGCGCCTGCGTACAGAAGTCCGATGGTCAGTCCGGCGATAACGACGGTACGCACGAAGGCCTTGACGCCGCCCTTGAGGTCGTTAAGGAACACGCCGACGGACTCAGCACCGCCTACGCCCTGGATGATCCAGGCAAGCGTACCGAAGAAACCCCACGTAGTGGCGAAGCTGCTCGTGTCGGGAGCCATGTTAGCCGGAGTAGGAGCCGTGGCGAACTCGACGCCGCCAAAGGCAGCGGCCAGGGACAGCAAGATGAACACGGCAGTCAGGCCGAGAGCCGCAGTCGAGCCAAAGGACGAAATGGATCCGATCCACTTAGCGCCCTTAGTCGACACCCACGTGGCGATAGCAAAGACGACGATCTCGATAATGGTGATCCACAGCTGCGAGAGCTCGGCATTGGCACCAAAGAACACGTAGCTCGCGTAGATGATGACGTTGGGCAGGACGGACGCAAAGTAGAACAGGTTAACGAACCAGTAGCTAAATGCCGTCAGGAACGCCCAGCGGCCACCCATCGAGGTCTTAACCCATGCGTACACGCCAGACTCGGAGTCCTTGTTAAGGCCGACGAATTCGGCGGTAACCAGGGTATAGGGGACAAAGTACAAAAGCGTAGCGAAAAAGAACGACGGCGCAGCTGCCAAGCCGATGGCCGCGTTGTTGTTGATGATGTTCTTGATACCGAACACGGCGGCGACCGTCATGCCCAGCAGAGCGAACGAACCAATCGTTCCTCGTTTTTCAGAGCTCATAAGCCCTCCCAATCATCCGTTATATCTCATCTAAAACCGTCCGGACTGCAAGCGCAATCGTGGACGGCGCACCTGCTAAGGGGAATGGGGAAAAGGGAGTCAACAAAGCCATCCCCCTTAACGGCGCGAAGCAAACGTCCAAACGGACGAATACTACTTGTTGGGGAAGGAATAACCTTCAACCGTCACGTGCAGTACCACGACGCGGGAATCCGCGGCATCGGCCACGACACGGTAGGCCTCGTCAATTTCGACGACGGCAACGCCGCCGGCGGGAATCGTCACGGTCTCCCCCGCACCCTCAAAGCGCTCGCGATCATCGATATCGCTGTAAGCACGGATGCAGGTGAGGTCTGCCTTGGGGGCAACCTCGACGGTCAGGTCGCCGTCGAGCGGAGCGAGCACGGCATGGTAGCGACGGTGACCGACCAGATCGGCGGTAGCGGCCTCGCGGGCATAGACCCACCAGTACACCAACGAGTCGCCGATGGAGTAAGCCACGTCGTGCTGCAGGTCGGCAACGCCATCGAGCGCCTGACCGGTGCGCATCCACTTCTTGACGGACTTCATCTGAGCGTCGAAATCGGCGCGCGAGTTAAAGACATGCATGACTTATGCCTCCTTAATGGGTGCCAGCGCCTGAGCCAGATCGGCAGACGTCAGCGGTCGCAGGGACACCTCAAAGCTGAAGCTCTCAAAACGGGTGCGGTAGGAATCGAGCACCTCGGAACCCCAAGAGTTCGAACCAAGGCCGAGCAGCTGGTCGTTGATATTGACCGTAACCGTGTCGCCCTTGACAAGGTCGTAGACGTGCTTGGCGTTATCTATAGCCTCGCAGCTATAGGGCCATGCCGAGAACGAGAACGGGTTGGAGGCGGCGTCGCTCGGACGCGTCACGACCAGACCGTCACCGTGGCTAGAGCGCAGGGCGACCCAACGGGTGCCCTCGCGGTTAGCACAATCCTGAGGCATAACGTAGGGCGTGAACATGTCGTCGACCGTAGTGCGGTAATGACCGACCGGGTTGGCGCGCAGCGAGTCCGGATAGTTCTCGCCCGGGCCGTGGCCATACCACTCGACGGCACGATCGCAACCGGGGACCTCGAAGGAGATGCCGATGCGCGGGATGATATCCGAGTAATCGCCGTAGGGCTCGCCGGAAACCTTGAGGTCGACGCGACCGCTCGGAAGCACGGTGTAGACGAGCTCGACGCGCATGCCGAACGCGCGGACGGGAGGAGCGATACGCTGGCTCACGGTAACGACGACCGCATTGCCATCCTGCTTCCAAGAAACCTTGCGGGTAGACGTCTGCATCACATCGATGAAGTTGTCCTTCCACAGTGAGTCATACTCCTGGGCATGGTTATCGACGAGCGGATGCCAAAAACCAACCTGGGGACCAGAGGCCATGACGTCGCGGCCGGATGCCTTCCACTCGCTCACGGTACCGTTGACTTTGCTGAAGGTCAGCTCGCCGTTGAGGGAGTGGATGCGGATCTCCTGCTCGGTCTCCTCAACCGTAAGCTCAGGACGAGCGGGGGCCACGATGGTCGGCGCCGGATGGTTTGCGATGGCAAACTGGCTAGCGCCCAGCTGGAACATCGGCTCGCACCAGACGTGAGCGGCCATGGTGTAGGCGCGCACGGTCAGCAGGGTCTCGCCCACTGCGGCCTCGCGAATCACCAGTGGCAGCTGGACGGACTCGCCGGGGGCAACCGCGCCGGGCATGAGCGTCTTGCGGCAGACCACGTCGCCGTCCACCAGGGTCTCGGCCGACAGGCAGACATCCTCGAGGGTGGTGAACCAACGCTTGTTGGTGACGGTCAGCTCGCCTGCCTCGGCGTCATAAGCCATGCGGACCGGGCAGATAACCTGGCCGTACTCGGTAAGGCCCGGACTCGGCTGCTGCCAGGGGAACACCATGCCATCGATGCAGAAGTTGCTGTTGTTGGGGTAATCGCCGTTGTCGCCACCATACATATCGTAGGCAACGCCGTCCTCGGTCACAGCAGCCAAACCGTGGTCGCACCATTCCCAAATGAACTGGCCCTGGATGCAATCCCAACGATCGAAGACCTCCTGGTACTCGGACAGGCCTCCGGGACCATTGCCCATGGAGTGACCGTACTCACAGTTGATGCGCGGCTTGGGGAATGGGTGCTCGCCAAAGTCGTTCATCTGCGAAACACGGGAGTACATCGTGGAGATAACGTCGACGGTATCGGCGTTGCGGTCCTCCTCATAATGGACCGGACGATCATCGAGCTCGTGAGCCTTGGCGTACATCGCGCGGATGTTGCAGCCATAGCCGCTCTCGTTGCCCATCGACCACATAATGATGCAGGCGTGGTTGCGCTCCTGCATCACCAGGCGCTCAATGCGGTCGACGTAGGCCGGCTCCCATGCCGGATCGTCGGTGACCAGGGCGATGTTGCCGATATTCTCGAAGCCGTGGCTCTCCATATCGGTCTCGGCGACCAGCATGATGCCATACTCATCACACAGCTCGTAGAAGCGCGGGTCATTGGCATAGTGAGAGGTGCGCACCGCGTTGATGTTGTGCCGCTTCATGAGCTCCAGGTCGCGGCGCATGCGATCGAGGCCCACGGCGCGGCCCTTGTGATCGTCGTGATCGTGGCGGTTGACGCCATGCATCTTAAAGTAGGTGCCGTTGAGGTAGATATGATTGCCCTCGACCGTCACCTCGGCAAGACCCTGGCGATGCGGAACGTACTCGCTGGCCTCGTCGCCATCGTAGACCTCAAACGTAAGGTCATAGAGGAAGGGGTCCTCGGGATTCCAGAAGTGGGCATCGGCAACGCTGCACTCGGCATGGCCGTCGACGCACTCACCCGTAGCCACCACGTTTCCGCCATCGCTGAGCGTATACACAACGCGGGTAGCGCCCTCGGCCACCGTATCGAGCGTGATCAGAGCGGCATCGCCCTCGCGGTGCGTGCGGAACCTAAAGTCGACCAGGTGCGCGGCGGGACGCTGCATAAGGTACACATCGCGGAAGATGCCCGAGGCCCACCACATGTCCTGATCCTCGATATAGCTGCCATCACTGTACTGCAGAGCCTTGACCGCAAACAGGTTGTCGCCCTCGACGAGCGCGTCGGTCACGTCAAACTCGGCAGACAGGCGCGAACCCTTGGTCATGCCGATAAACTGACCGTTGACGTACAGCTCACCATAGCTCTCGATGCCGTCAAAGCGAATGATCTCGCGAGCGCCGGCAGGCACGGCGGGAAGGTTGACGATGCGCTGGTAGACGCCCGTGGGGTCGTCGGAGGGAACGAACGGCTGATCCACCGGGAACGGGAAACCCTCGTCGGTGTAGGCAAGGTTGCCATAGCCATCCACCTGCCACAGGTGCGGAACCTCCACGTGATCCCACTCGGGCTCGTACGTGGAGAGCTCCTCGTTGGAAACGGCAGCAGGCCCCTCAAAGAGGCGGAACTGCCACGAGCCGGACAGCTGGACAAACCCGCGCGACAGCTCGCGGCTGTACGTAGCGGCGAGATCGGCGGTCTCGTAACCCATAAAGTACGCATGGGGTGCCAGGCGGTTCCTGTGGGTGAGCGCTTGGTTTTCCCAATCGTTAATGGCGTCCATGGTGATGCTCCTTCGTCATCGTAGTGATTCTTGTGCAACCGGTTGTCCTTATCTTACGGGCGATGCAAAAAATTGTGCAACCGGTTGTCCGCTGAACGGTCGATTTGGTCGGATTAACGGTGCAACCGGTTGTACAGCTGCGACACTTATGTCACCCTGAGTATCGAAACTCAGCGCAAAACATCGTTCTTAAGCTCGTAGGCAACCGCCACGCCCGCTGATATCTCACCCACACGAGACGTATTCGATTGCGGCTTGGTTGCAAAACGACACCTGTCACCGGATATCATGAACGCTGTTCAGGTGCACTATAGTAAGCTGTATCCGCACCAGCCCGTATCAGTGACAACATCGACCGCATTTTCCAGGAGACGCCATGACCCAACCAGTTCGCACCGCACCTACGCTTGCCGAGGTTGCCGCAGCTGCCGGCGTGTCGCGCTCCACGGCATCGCGCGCCCTCAACGATTCGCCCCGCATTAGCGAGGAAACCAAAAAGCGCGTCCGTGCGGCGGCCAAGAAAGTCAATTTTGTCCCCAATGCCCGTGGCCGAGCGCTCGCTGTCGGGCGCACGGAAATCATCGCCGTGCTCGTGACCGAGCCCCTGAGTGAACTCTTCAGCGACCCCACCTATAGCGAGTTTTTGAGCGGTATTACCGAGGAACTGTCGGAGTCGTCCTATCTGCCCGTTATCTTGCAGGCGTCTTCTACGCATGAGCGCAACCGCGCACGCGAGCACTTTGAGCGCCGCTCGTTCGACGCCGTGATCGACGTCTCCCCCTACAAGGGCAGCGAGCTGCTCGAGGTGCTGCGCGAGCTGGGCGTACCCACCGTGTTGTGCGGCCAGCTCGAGGGCCACCCCTATCGCGATGTGTTCTCGACGGTCTACTCTGACGACGAAGAGGGCGGACGCTTTGCGGCACACGCCATGAAGGAGCGCGGGCGCAAAGATATCGTCGCCGTGTTGGGACCGCAAGACAACCCCGCTGTTGTCGACCGCCTGCGCGGCTACCGCGCCGTCTTGGGCGAAGACCTCCCAGACGCAAACGTTATCTATACCGGCTGGAACAGCGGAGACGGCTATCAGGCCATGCGCCAGATCCTCGCGCGCAAGATTGCTTTCGATGGCGTGCTCTGCGGATCGGACCGTATCGCGGCTGGCGTCATCACCGCACTCAACGAGGCAGGCCTATCTGTTCCGGCGGAAGTTTCTGTCGTCGGCTTCGACGATCACGAGATTGCGACGCGCTGCGTCCCCGCACTCACGACCGTCCGCCAGCCCCTGCGCGAAGAAGGCCACATGGCCGCCAACATTGCGCTCGACATGATCAAGGGTGCCGAGCCCACCACCACCGTCATGCACATGCAGCTCGTTCAGAGAGACTCGCTGTAGGAAACTGGGCCGGGCTTTCCGCCAGACAGTTGCTGTGGAAAGCCCGGCCCGTTTTGAGCGCTCATTCTGGGGCACAGTTTCCGTTAGACAGCTCAACCGGAAACTGTGTCCCATTATTTTGCCGAATTCTGGGTCGCGCTTTCCCAGAGGACCCCCTTTGGGAAAGCGTGACCCGTTCTGGACGCAGATTCCGGGACGCACTTTCCGCAACGCCCGGTCATCCCATGCCCTCACAATCTCGGCGTATAAAAAACGAGGGAAGGCACGTGTCCCTCCCTCGTTACGGGCAATATGTAGCCGCTTGCCTACATCAGGCGCAGGCTGACGTCCTTGAGCTGGGCGCCGCTAACGGCACTCGGGGCGCCCGACATGAGGTCGGAGCCGCTGGCCGTCTTGGGGAACGCCATGACGTCGCGGATGGAGTCGGAACCGGTGAGCAGCATGCACACGCGGTCCAGGCCCAGAGCGAAACCGCCCATCGGGGGCGCACCAAACTTGAGCGCCTCCATGAGGAAGCCAAACTGAGACTCGGCGCGCTCCTCGGTAAAGCCCAGGAGCTTGAGCATGGACATCTGCATCTCGGCGTTGTGGATACGCATACCGCCGCCACCGGCCTCAAAGCCGTCCATGACAAAGTCGTAGGTGCAAGAACCGGCTGCCAACGGATTGGCCTCGATCTTGGCGATGTCGGTCTCGGTCGGCAGGGTGAAGGGCTGGTGCTCGGCAGCGTAAGCCTTGCGGTCCTCGTCCCAGTGGAACAGCGGGAAGTTGACGACCCACAGGAAGTCGTGGCCCTCGCGCTTGATCTCGAGCGCGTTAGCCATGTGGGAACGCATGCCGCCCAGGATCTCGTCGGAGAGCAGGCGCGGGCCGGCGGCGAACATCACAAGGTCGCCGGGCTCGACGTCCATGCGCTCGCGCAGGGCGGCCATCTCCTCGTCCGAGAAGAACTTGACGATGGGGCTGTTGATGGAGCCGTCCTCGCGGAATGCGATCCAGGCCAGGCCCTTGGCGCCAAACGTGGAAGCCACGCCGGCAAGCTTATCGATCTTGGCGCGAGCCCAGGCACCGGCGCCCTTGGCGTTGATGGCCTTGACGACAGAGCCCTCCTCGTTCGCGGCAGTCGCAAAGACCTTGAACTTGGAGTTGGCGAAGATGTCGGTCAGGTCGACCAAGTGCATGCCATAGCGGGTATCGGGCTTGTCGGAGCCATAGGTGTCCATGGCCTCCCAGTAGTTCATGCGACGCAGCGGCGTGGGCATCTCGACACCCATGCGGCCGAAGGCATCGGCAAGAACCTCTTCGAGCGCGCTCATAACGTCGTTCTGGTCCACGAAGGACATCTCGATATCAACCTGGGTGAACTCGGGCTGACGGTCGGCACGCAAGTCCTCGTCGCGGAAGCACTTGGCAACCTGATAGTAGCGCTCGACGCCACCGACCATAAGCAGCTGCTTCAGGAGCTGCGGGGACTGCGGCAGGGCGTAGAAGTTGCCCGGCTGGATGCGGCTGGGGACGATGAAGTCGCGGGCGCCCTCGGGCGTGGACTTGAACAGGGAGGGCGTCTCGACCTCCATGAACTCACGGTTGTGCAGCGCCTCGCGAATGGCAAAGGTAAAGTCGGAGCGCAGCTTGAGGTTGGCCATCATCTCGGGACGACGAAGGTCCAGATAGCGATAGCGCAGGCGGGTGTCCTCGCTGGTCTCGATGCCGTCCTCGATCTGGAACGGCGGGGTGACGGACGTATTGAGCACCTCGGCGTGGTCGGTCAGGACCTCGATCTCGCCGGTGGCGAGCTTGGTGTTGGTGGTCTCCTCGCCACGGGCGCGCACGACGCCGTGAATCTTGATGGGCCACTCGGGACGCATGGTCTCGGCGATCTTAAAGGCGTCGCCGTCGGAGTGCTCGGGGTCGAAGGTAAGCTGCGTGATGCCCTCACGGTCGCGAAGGTCGCAAAAGATTAGGCCGCCGTGGTCGCGGCGACGGCTCACCCAACCGGTGAGGGTGACCTCTTCGCCCACGTTCTCGAAGCGAAGCTCGCCGCAGGTACGGGTGTGCATGGAATGCTCATCGATGGGACGGGTCTGGCTCATACCAGTGATCCTCCTTTATGGATCTGTGCCGCCCCGTGTCGTTCCGGGCGGCGTCGTACAGATTTGCCCAGCCTGCGTAAACCGCGCAGCCAGACATGGCGTTCTATCTTATCGCACTCGCGTCGATGTGCCGCGAAAAAGTGGCTCCTGCCCAAAGACTTGACGGAGACGAAACAATTGACGCGCCGTGACACCCGCCCGCGCTCGTCACGTGCGACAATATGCCCCAATAAAACAGCACTCGGAAAGGCCCGCCATGACTGCACGCCTCATCGTTATGGATATCGACTCCACGCTCATCAACCAGGAGGTCATCGACCTGTTGGGCGAAGAGGCCGGCGTGGGCGAGCAGGTGGCACAGATCACCGAACGCGCCATGCGCGGCGAGCTTGACTTTAAGCAGGCGCTCGAGGAGCGCGTGGGGCTGCTCGCCGGCCTGGACGAGAGCGTGTTCGAGCGCACCTTTGAGCGCGTGACATTTACCCCCGGCGCGTTGGAGCTTGTGCGCTCGGCACACAGCAAAGGTTGGAAGGTCGGCGTCGTGAGTGGCGGCTTTCACGAAGTCGCCGATAAGATCGTGGCCGCCGCGGCCATCGACTTTTGCCTGGCCAATCGTCTGGAGGTCGTGGACGGCAAGCTCACCGGTAAGTTGGCTGCCGACATTGTGACCAAGGAGTCCAAGCTCATCCAGCTGCTGGACTGGGCAGTTGAGTGCGGCGTCGATATGGCCCACACCGTCGCGATCGGCGACGGTGCCAACGACATCCCCATGATTCAGGCCGCGGGCACGGGCATCGCGTTTTGTGCCAAGCCCAAGACGCGCGAGGCCGCCCCGTTTGCCATCGACGAGCGCAATCTGATGCTCGCCATGGACATCATCCTGCGCGACTAGCCAATCCGTCTAGCAATTGAATCAGTCTGTCCTATAGTTTCCGAACAATTCTGTCTTAGTGTTCGGAAACATACCCTTTGAGTGCTAAACTTTGCGCCGTCGAAGGGAACATATATGGATAAGCGAGATCTAGAGCAGCTGCTGAGCGATGTTGCCGGCGGAGCAGTCACCCCTGCCGACGCCCTCACGCGCATCCAGACGGCTCCGACCGCCGATTTGGGCTTTGCGCAGCTCGACCTTTCGCGCGGGGTGCGCCAGGGAGCCGGCGAAGTTGTCTACGGCGCCGGTAAAACCGCCGAGCAAATTGCCGCCATTATCAAAGCATTACTCGATGCCGGCCAGGAGCGCATCCTGGTCACGCGCCTGGACGACGAAAAGGCAGCCCGCACCTCGGAGCTCCTCGGCAACGGCATCGACCTGGGATATGTCCCGGACGCCCAGCTCGCCCTCGTGGGTGGCAAGCCCTCCCCCAACGGCAACGGACGCATCGTCGTCGCCTGCGCCGGCACGAGCGACCTGCCCGTTGCCGAGGAAGCCGCGTTGACGGCCGAGTTCTACGGCAACGAGGTCGATCGCCTCTACGACGTGGGTGTCGCCGGCCTGCACCGCCTGCTCGCGCATGCTGAGGAACTTGCCCAGGCGCAGGTGGTCATCGCCATTGCCGGCATGGAGGGCGCACTGGCGAGCGTCATCGGAGGCCTTGTGAGCTGTCCGGTCATCGCCGTCCCCACCAGCGTGGGCTATGGCGCGAGCTTTGGCGGCGTGGCCGCACTGCTCGCCATGCTCAACTCCTGCGCCAGCGGCGTTTCGGTCGTCAACATCGACAATGGCTTTGGCGCCGCCTATCAGGCAAGTCTTATCAATCATCTGAGCGCCGGCACGTCCTGCGCCCGCTAAGGAGCATTTCATGTCCAACCATCAGCACACGCTTATCATCGACGGCACCTCGGGCATCAGCGGCGACATGACCGTCGCGGCCCTGCTCGACCTGGGCGCCAGCGAGGAGCATCTGCGCGACCAGCTCGCCACGCTGCCGGTCGGCGGCTTTGAGATTGCCGTTACACGCGTAAACAAGCATGGCATCGACGCCTGCGACTTTGATGTTCAGCTGGCAGAGGAGCTCGAGAACCACGACCACGACATGGCCTGGCTCTACGGCAACGAAGCGGGCACCGAGCACACACATGAGCATGAGCACCACCATCATGATCATGGCGAGCACGAACACGAGCACTGCCACGAGCATGACCATGAGGCCCACGGTCATGGCCACGAGGGCCACCATCACGCCCACCACCATCACCACCGTTCTTTGGCGGATGTCACCGCCATCATCGATGACTCGCAGCTAAGCGATGGCGCCAAGCGTCGCGCCCTCGCCATCTTTACCGCACTCGCCGCCGCCGAGGCCAAGGCCCACGGCAAAACGCCCGAGACCGTCATGTTCCACGAGGTGGGCGCCGTCGACTCCATCGTCGACGTCTGCTCTGTCGCCATCTGCCTCGATGACCTGGGCATTGAGGACATCGTGGTGGAGTCGCTCTCCGAGGGTCACGGTACCATCCACTGTGCCCACGGCCTTATGCCCATCCCGGTGCCCGCCGTCGTCAACCTATGCCAAGCAGGCAATATCGCCCTCACGCCCGCACCGGTCGCCGGCGAACTCGTGACGCCCACGGGCGCCGCCATCGTCGCCGCACTGCGCACGTCCGAGCACCTGCCGGCCCGCTACCGCATCGAGGCCGTCGGCTACGGCGCCGGTAAGCGCCCCTACGAGGGTTGCTCCGGTACGCTCCGCTGCCTGCTCGTTCACACGGACGCATAGCCATGGATGCCCGCAAGGCAAAAAGCCGCGCCGCCATCGTCGCGGCGTTCTCCGAACTGCTGCGCGAAGAGGACTACGGCAAGATCACCGTCGGCGACATCATCGCTCGCGCCCATGTGGGTCGAGCCACGTTCTACGGCCTCTTCAAGAGCAAAGATAACCTGCTCGCTGAGCTCGTGTGCGATATCTGCACCCATGCCCTCGACGATGACGGTACGCCCCTCGACGACCCACTCGTGCAAGTCGAGCATATCCTCAACAACCTCTGGGATCGTCGTCAGGGCGTCCGAGCGCTGGTAGCCGGCGCCGGCTCACGCGTCTTCGCCGACAGCCTCCGCAAGACCATCATGTCGCGCGCAGCCGAAACCGTCCCCGTCGACTCCACAGGCCCCGCCGGCACCATGGACCGAAGCTTCCTACTACACCACATAGCCTCAAGCTTCGTAGGAATGGTCCAATGGTGGGCCTGGCACAACTTCCAAGCAGATAAGGCCGAAGTAGCCAAAGACTACCTATCAGCCATAAAACCCCTCTTCGGCTAAGTAAGAAGCCCATCCCAAAGCATCACCCCAACCCAGGGCGCCACGCATCCCAAAGTGTCAACAACAGCTCAACGCCCCTATCAGCAACAAGCCCCTCCCATCCAAATTCAGATATATGTTGGGTTGCTTGTTCCAATCCAACTGGATTCCCGCAGGGTCCGGCATAGGTTAACTTTCCGCCGCATTCCGCAGGACGCAAGAAGCTCCCGCCGCACGAAGTGCGCAGCGGGAGCTTCTTGCATGTCCGAGGACGCGGCGGAAAGTTAACCTATGCCGGACCCGGACGTTATATCAATTGCCTTCGACTAGAACATGCCCAAGAAGCCATGCACAAACAGCGCGGCCACAATAGCACCGACAAACGGCGCGATACCAGGAACAAGCAGGCCATACTTCCAGTTGTTGTCAGCCTTGTTCTTGATCGGCAGCACCTGATAGGCCATGCGAGGGCCAAGGTCACGGGCCTGGTTCATGGCGAAGCCGGTGATGCCGCCCATGCCCATGCCAACGGCCCAAACAATCAGGCCGACGCAGATGGCGAGCAACAGAACGTTCTCACCAGCACGGCTAGCAGCAGCAAGGATGGCGCTGATAAACACGAAGGTGCAGATAGCCTCGCAGAAGAAGTTGCGGGCATAGTTCGTGCCCTCGGTGGTGGGGTTGGTCGAGAAGATGTTGCGCTGGGCAATGGGATCGACGACGCCTTCGGAAGCCTTGAACTCATCGGCATACATAAACCAAGCGATCACAGCACCCACAAAGCCGCCGAGCATATCGGCAAGCATGAAGGGAATGCAGTTGCCCCACGGCACCAGACCGACGATGCACTGGGCAAGCACCATAGCGGGGTTCATGCACACGGCGCCGCCAAAGACAAACAGGCAGACCGAGATGCCAAAAGACCAGGTGGTGATGGCAAACATATGGCCGGAGCCCTGATACTTGGTGCCTTTGAGCACGGTATCGCAGTGCACGCCCACGCCAAAGACGATCATGAGGGCAGTCGCGCCGAATTCGCACAGGAGTTTGGTAAGCATAAAACCTTATCTTTCTTGTCGGTTGTAAACGATTCGTTGAGTCCGCACGCTAGTGCTGCGCGACGACAACACCCAGGCCATCGGGGATGACGGCCACCTTGGCGTCGGCACCCTTCATCTCAAAAGCAAGCTTGAGCGCCTCCTCGAGGGTGTTGACCGGCGTCATGTGCATATCCTTGAGCATCTGGTGATCGCACAGGTCGGTGACCATGATCACAGGGTGATGCGCCAGGATGCGGGCAAAGATCTGGCTCGTCCACTGGTCGGGCAGGGTCTCGTCCTTGGGACGGTCGATGCAGGCGCGCTCAAACTCTGCCGGATCGTTGTCGGCGATGTTGTGATAGAAGCCCTCGCCACCGTGACCGTCGGCACAACCGGCGACATCGATGATCACACCGCCCTCGGGAAGCGTGGCCTCGGCAGCGCACATGCCCTTCACGGCCTGATAGATGTTCTGGTCGAGCGGGTAACCACCGTTGGTAGTGATGGCAATCTCGCACTCGACGGGCTCAACGCCGGCAAGGCTCTTCACGAAGTCGCAGCCGGCCTCGTGCGCCTTGTGGATGTCGCCGGCAAAGGAGCCAATGACCTCGTGCTTGCCGTTGAGCACCACGTTGAGCACAAAGGCAAGGTGAGCCATCTCGGCAGCGGCAAACATATCCTCGCTCACGTGGTTGTGGCACAGGTTGCCGGCACGCGAATGGGAATCGTTCACAAACTGACCGTTGTGGTTGTACATGATGGTCTTATAGCTGGCGATGCCGGGCAGGACGGACTTACGGCTGCCAGAGAAACCGGCAAAGAAGTGCGGCTCAATGAAGCCCTCGGCAAGCAGCAGGTCGCAATCGGCAGCGATCTTGTTGATGATGCACTCGCCACCAGAAGGCAGGGTGCCGATCTTTTTCATCATGCTGTCGTCGGTCGCGACATGCATAACGATTTCCTCGTTGGCAACGATCTCCTCACCATACTTATTGACGAGCTCCTCGTGCGTCGACGGACGGTGCATACCCGTAGCAACCAAAATACGCACGCGAGCCTCGGGCGCAGCGGCATGAATGTGATGCAGCAGAATAGGCATCGTCACACGCGAGGGAACGGGGCGCGTATGATCGGAGCTAATGATGACGATATCCTTCTTGCCAGCACAAAGCTCCTCGAGCGAAGGCGAGCCATAAGGGTTGACAAGTGACTCCTCTACCAGCTCTTCCTGCGATTTCGTAGTCTTAAACTCGTTTTGATGACCTTCCATCACACCCGCGAAGTTCTTGTCCTCGAGCTCCAGATGCAACGTCTTGCGGTCAAACGGTAGTTCACATTCAAACATTGACGAGCGCCCTCTTTCTTTCAACTGACACACTAGTTAAACCGTTGAGAGAATACGCCGCTCACCGAAAAAAGCTACCGTTTGCCCACTCGTTAACAGAACGTTCATATTTGACCCAAAATAGAGCGGCCGCGATCCCGCTTGGGACCGCGGCCGCTACAGTCGTAAGGCGAGAAGCGCCAAACGCGCCGCCGGGACAGACCCCATCCAAAACGCGCGAAGCGCGCCTTTCTTCCCTTCAGCTTTAATCCCCGAAGACCGAGGATGAAGGGACCCGACGGGTTTCCCTCTGAATGCATTCCGCAGCACGAAGCCCCCTTATCCGCAGCTCCGAAGGAGCAGGATAAGGGGGCTTCAAGTGCGAGGACGCATTCAGAGGGAAACCCGTCGGGTCCCGGTGAGAGCCACAGGGCTATCGATTACCCCGTGTTCTGCAGTCCTGCCGAGACGCCGGTCACAGTCGAAAGAATCAGGCTCATGTACTCGGCCTTCTTCTCCTCGGCCATCTCGTCATGGTTCATGCGCACCTCGCGAAGGGCGCGGACTTGGGCGATGGACAGGGCGTCGACGTAGGGATTGCGCACGCGAACGGCGCAGCCGAGCACGCGGCGGCGCTGCAGCGGCCACTCGTCACCGACGATGGCAAGGACCCACTTACGGGTGAGCTGCATCTCGGTGAAGACCTTCTCGGACAGATCCTGGCGATCGCCCAGGTGCAGATACATCTTGGCGATGCGCTGGTCGGTCTTGGCGATCGACATCTCGATGTTGTCGATGAACGTGCGGAAGAACGGCCACTCCTGGTAGGCAGCCTTAAGCTGGTCCAGATCGCCCAGCTGCTCGCAAGCGGTGCCCAGGCCGTACCAAGCGGCCAGGTTAATGCGAGCCTGGCTCCAGCTGAAGATCCACGGAATGGTACGCAGGTCGTCGAGCGACTTGGCACCCAGGCCGCGCTTGGCGGGACGCGAGCCGATCGGCAGCAGACCGACCTCGGTCAGCGGCGTCACGGTCGAGAACCACGGCGTGAAGTCCTCGGTGTTCAGCAGGTCCAGATAGCGCTCATGGCTTACTGCGTTGAGCTTCTCCGCCATATCCCAGAACTTCTGCGTGGTCTCGGTGTTGGTCTTCTCGACGCTCGGGGCCGACTGCAAAAGCGTTGCGGCGGCAACGGACTCAACATGGCGCTGAGCCAGCGTGCGGTTGCCGTAACGGGCAAAGATGACCTCGCCCTGTTCGGTGAGCTTAAAGAAGCAGTTGACCGAACCCTTGGGCTGCGCCAGCACGGCCTTGTTGGCAGGGCCGCCGCCACGGCCCACGGCACCGCCGCGACCGTGCATGAGCACCAGGTCGATATCGTTCTTCTCTGCCCACTTGGCAATGCGCTCCTGCGCGGAATGCAGCGCGAGCATGGCCGTGGTAGGACCGGCGTCCTTGGAGGAGTCGGAATAGCCCAGCATAACCTCCATGCGGCGGTTGGTCTGGGCAAGGCGCTTTTGCACCACGGGCAGCGTAAGCATCTGGTCGAGCACGTCAACGCAGCCCTCGAGGTCCTCGAGCTGCTCGAACAGCGGGATCACGTCGAGCTCGGGAACGTCTTCCTCGTGTGCGAAGGACAGGTGGGCCAGCTCAAAGACGTCGGCCACATGCTGGGCACTCTTGGTAAACGAGATGATGTAGCGGTGCGCCATCTTCTTGCCGTAGCGCTTTTGGATGGAGCCGATAGCGCGGAAGGTATCGATGACCTCGCGCGTCATGGGCTGCAGGTCGCCATGGATACCGTTCTCGTGGATATCCTTGAGGGCGCGGGCGTGCACCACGGAGTGCTGACGGAACTCCATCTCGACCATGTGGAAGCCGAAGGACTCGACCTGCCAGATGATGGTCTGGACCGGACCGTAGGCGGCACGGACGGCACCGCAGGCGGCCAGCGAACGCTGGACGACGCGCAGGTCATCCAGGAACTCGTCGGCGCTGTGGTACATGGTGTCGGTGATACGGCGCACGGTGGCGTTCAGACGGTCGGCCATGACGAGCATGACTGCGCGATGCGGCTCGTGCTCGGAAATCAGCTCGGCGCGGGCCGTGTACCGAGGGCTCATCTCGACCTGATGGTTCCACAGGTTGATGAGCTCGGCAGAAGGCTTGCTGTAGGTGGCCTCGAGCGTGAGGTTGCGGCCGATGCGGCGGCACTTGTCCTCGAGCTTGAGCACCATGTGGGTGAAGTACTTGGCGGCGACCTCACGGCTCACCTTGGCGGTGACGTTGGGGTTACCGTCGCGGTCGGAACCGATCCAGCTGCCGGGATGGAAGAACGCCGGGCACAGCGGCGGCACGGTACCGGCCTTGTCGCCCAGCACCCAGTCGTCAAAACGACGATAGATAACGGGGATGACGTCGAACAGCGTGTTATCGAAGATGTCGATGATGGTATCGGCTTCCTCGACCGGCGTGGGCTTCTTGAGCGCGATGGGGCTCGTACGCACCAGGGCGTCGATCTCCTGCAGCATATGGCGCTCGTTCTCCACCAGGTCGGAGCCGCCCAGACGCGGACGCTCCTCCAGCAGGTTGGAGATACGGCGAATCTTGCCCTCGACGGCCTTGCGACGGGCCTCGGTGGGATGCGCGGTAAAGACGGGATGGAACTCAAGCTTGCCGAGCAGCTCGTTGGCGCCCTCGACGCCCAGCTCATTCACCAGTTGGTGATAGGCGACGGTGAGCTCGTTGGCGGGATCGACCTCGGTATCGGTCGACGCACCGGCCTCGCGCTCGCGCAGCTGCGCCACGCGGTAGTTCTCCTCCGACAGGTTTGCCAGGTGGAAGAAGCTCGTAAAGGCGCGAACGATAACCTGCTGTTTATCGAGCGGCAGGCTGTCGATCAGATCGACGACTTCACGAAATGCCACGGCGGTGGGCTCGTCGGCGGTAGGCACGCCCTGCTCGTCGACGGCCTCGTCAGCGGCACGGCTACCGGGGTTGCCAGCATTGGCCACAATCTCGGCTGTCAAAATCTTGTCGAACAGGTCCGCGATCTCGGGATCATACTCGCTAAGCACACGACGTTCCAGGCGCAGGAACAGCGCCAGATTATCGCGCAGCTCCTCGGGGATCTCGATCTCGGCGAGACGCTCCCTGGACTCGGCATTCGAGCCGATTCGGTTAACGAGGCGGTTGACCACGGCAGCGACGCGCGCCGCGGCTTCGGGTACAGACTGGTTGCTTAGGTTCTCAGCCACGTTTCCTCCCATTCCTCCTTCTATGCACGTAACATGCGGTATTCATTATAGGCGCTTGAGAAATACTTTCGACACTGATTGCGCTTTACCACACAAAAGTATTTTCTGCATTGCAAGGGTTTTTGCCCCAAATGGTCGTATTTCTCGGTGGGCGGCATATGCAAACGAGGGCATTCCGCATAAATGCGAAACACCCCCGTAACAATAGCTCGTCGCGAGCGGGACATGTTAGCGGGTCCGCAGCTCAAAAATCATGCGCTACAGACGCTCGCGAACCGCCTCGACGACGTTGGCCAGATCGACGAGAACCTCGTCATGGCTCTGCATGTCGCGCACCTTGACCTTGCCGGCGGCAAGCTCGTCGCCGCCCAGGACCAGGATGAGCTTGGCGCCTACCTTATCGGCCTGCTTAAACTGGGCCTTGAGCGAACGGCCCTGATAGTCGGCCTCGGTCACAATCCCTGCGGCGCGAAGCTGCTGCGTAATGGCAAAGACGTTCTGACGCAGCTCCTTGCCGGCATTGGCGACGTAGACGCACGGGACCTCCTCGGCACCCAGGTCGCTGCCAAAGGCCTGCAGGGCCAGCAGGGCGCGCTCAAAACCGACGGCGAAGCCGACGCCTGCCGTGGGCTTGCCGCCCTCGAGCTCGACGAGGCCATCGTAGCGACCGCCACCACCGATGGAGCCGACACCGGCGCCGGGAGCCTCGACCTCAAAGACAGTACGGGTGTAGTAGTCCAGGCCGCGCACTAAGGTGGGATCCTCGACATACTCGATACCCGCCGCATCCAAATAGCGCTTGACCTGCTCGTAGTGCTCGCGGCACTCATCGCACAGGTTGTCGCCCATCAGCGGGGCGTCGGCCATGATCTCACGGCAATGGTCGTTCTTGCAGTCGAAGGCGCGCAGCGGGTTGAGCTCGGCGCGCTCGCGGCACTCATCGCACATCTCGTCGGCGTGATCGAGGATAAACTGCTTGACCTGCTCGCGGTATGCCGGACGGCACTGCGCATCGCCCATCGAGTTAATAAGCAAACGGAGCTTGGACAGATCGAAGCCCAGGCGTTTGTAGAACTCCATGAGCATGATGATGCACTCGGCGTCGGCAGCCGGATCGGGAGCGCCGAGCCACTCGATGCCCACCTGATGGAACTGGCGCAGGCGGCCCTTCTGGGGACGCTCGCCACGGAACATGGCCTCGGCGTAGTAAGCCTTAAACGGCGTGGAGCCCTGGGGCACCAAGTTGTTCTCCACGACGGCGCGCACCACGCCAGCCGTGCCCTCGGGACGAAGCGCCAGGCGCTGCTTGGGCTTGAGCTTGGTATCGGTGCCCTCGGTAAAGACGCGCTCCAGGTTGGCGCCGCTAAACACGCGGAACATCTCCTTGCGCACGACGTCGGTCGACTGGCCGATGCCGTGGACAAACACGTCCACCTGCTCGATGGCGGGCGTCTCGATGGGCTTAAAGCCAAACGGCTCGAACACGCCAGCAGCGATCTGCTGCATCTTTTGCCAGGCGCGCATCTCAGCGCCGATAAGGTCGCGGGTTCCCTCCGCCTTCTGTGCCTGCATGGGCAAACACCTTTCTTTTGTATCGCGTCATAGGTAGTGGTCATTATACGGCACAAACACAAACAGCGGCGGTGCATCTGACCGAACGAGGGTATGGGGACTCGTTCGGCCAGATGCACCGCCGCGGTGTGCAATCTGCAATCCTTCCGCCTCTTCGGATCACAAAATCCGTTGGACGGAAAGACTTCGGGTCATCTCTTGAGCCCGTGGCTGCATGGGAAACCGAATGACGGTACGAGCATCCATTCGGCTTCCAAGGCAGCCACGGACAAAACGGGGCAAAGAGCTACGAGCGACGTCGTCCCTACTCCCCCGCCACGCTCGCGCGCAGCTTAGCCGCGATGGGCTCAGACGCCAGCAGGAACACCAGCATTGCCACCGAGCACGCCAGGCACACGATCCATGTGCTCGTAAAGGAGCCCGTGGCATCGAACAGTATTCCCGAGACGATGGCGCCCACCGTGCCGCCAACCATCTCGAGCGAGGTGATGGTGCCCGTTACCTTGCCCAGGTCGGCCATGCCAAACTGCTTGGACGCGGCAATGGTAGGCGTGATGGTGCCCATGCACGTTCCGATTCCAAAGCTAATGGCAGCCACAATGGGGCCAAGGTCGGTTGCGGGAAAGCACAGGGCGGCGCAGGCGATGATGCACGCGACAGAACCCAGCACATTGCCAAAGCGCAGGCCAAAACGGTCGTAAATGGCGCCGAGCGAAATCTTGGCGATAACGACGGTGACCATGTAGGCCGAAAGAACCGTACCGGCCCACATGGGGTCGTGGCCACCCGTGACGATCTTGGCACCGTTGACGGTAACGCTCGTCATGTTGGTGACCTGGTTGGGCAAAATGGCGCCGTTAACGAGGCCCATAAAGAGAAAGGCGACGACGAGCAGCCAAAACGCCGGGCTCTTCTTGATGCGAGACCAGCCAACGTTAACCTCGGGCGCCGTGCGCTCGTCCTTGTCGCCAGCCGTCGAGACGGACGGATCGCCCGGGTTCTCGCCGAGCGGCTTCAGGCCAATCTCGGAAGGTTTGGTGCGGAAGGAATACGCCGTGATGGGCAGCGCCGCCACCATGCAGACGGCGGCAAGCACCAGAAAGGCGGAGCGCCAACCCACGCTCACGATAAGTGAACTCACAATCGGCGAAAGGATGGCACCGCCAAAGCCCGAGCCCGAAAGCGCGATGGAGATGGCAAGACCGCGCTTGGCGGTAAACCAATTAGCGGTCACCAGGCTAATAAGCAGACGGGTCGATGCGACGGCGAAGCAGCCCGAGACGGCAAAGAGCACGTAGACCTGCCACAGCTCACCGACAAAGCTCATGCCCACGAGCACCGCCGAGGTGGCGATGACGGTAAGCGAACCCAAAATACGACCACTAACCTTGTCGGCAACATGGCCAATGACAAGCGATCCGATAACGCTCACCACCGTGGAGATCGCATTGGAGATGTTGTACTGCGCAAGAGATATCCCCAAGTCGCTGACGATGAGCGGCTGGAACAGGCTCATGCAGTTGACGAAAATGGTGTAGCACGTGGCCATGATCACAAAGCCGGAGGCCACCACGAGCCAGCCGGGGAAGGACTTACGTTGCTGAGACATACTGTTCCTTTTTAAGCAAACGAGTAGCAAGATTGGGTGCTACCGGTGGTCGGCGATGTAGCCCAAAGCGACGGCGGCATAAGCCGCGGCGCCAAGGGGAAGCTCGGCATCGCTAAAACGTGCCTTGGGATGATGCTGAGCAAAATGCTCGTCCGTATCAGTCACAGCAGCGCCCACGGTAAAGTACGCGCTCGGGATCTCGCTCGAGATCAACGCGAAGTCCTCGCTCGCCATGGCGTGGAACAGCGGCAGGAAGGCGGACTTGGGCAGCACCGCGCCCACGTAGCCAAGCGACGCCTGCGTCATGCCGTCGTCGAGTACGAGCGGGGGAACATCCGAGAGTGTCTCGATAGTCGCCGGCGTACGATAGGTCGTGGCAACGCCTTTGACGACCTCCGCGATGCGGGTCTTGAGGTGCTCCATGAGCTCGACGTCGAAGCCACGCAGCGTTCCCTCGAGCACACAAGTATCAGGGATGACATTTGCGGCCTGACCGCCGGCGAACTTGCCAACGGTAAGCGCGACCTCCTTGGCCGCCGGCACTTCGCGAGCGATAAGCTCCTGAAGTGCCAGATGCACGTGCACACCCGCCGTAATGGGGTCGATGCAGATCTCGGGGCTCGAGCCATGACCGCCCTTGCCCTGCAGCGTGATGCGGAAACCGTACACGCCCGAGAGCGCCGGACTGCCGTAAAGCACCAGGCCAAGCGGCGACTGGCTATTGACATGCATGGCAAAGGCGACCTGAGGGCGCGGGTTCTGCAGCAGACCGTCGGCGATGGCGGCGCGGGCACCCTCAAAGGTTTCCTCGCCCGGCTGGAACAGCAGCTTAACCGTGGCGTTGGCATCAACAAGCTCAGTCTCGCGCGCTTTGAGCATACGAGCCGCACCAAGCAGCGCCGTCGCGTGCATATCGTGACCGCAAGCATGCATGCAGCCGTTGACAGAGGCAAAAGACTCGCCTGACTCTTCGGCAACGGGCAGGGCATCCATGTCGCCACGGAGCATGATGACCGTACCGGCCTGTTCGTCCGTGCAGACGCCATTGCCCTGGGCCGCGGCGGCACCGGCGCCGACAAGGCCCACGACACAGGAACCATCGACGAGCGTGGCAAATGGGATTTCCATCTCGGTCAGGCGCGCTTGAATATACGCAGAGGTCTGTGGGAGGCTATTACCCAGCTCGGGCATCTGGTGTAAATCGTGTCGCCACGCAGCGAGCTCGTCTGCAAAAGCCTGAGCTTCTGCAACGAGACCGTCACCGATAGCGGCCTGCGCCGCTGCGGTGGCCTTGGGCGCTGATTGCGGTTGAAGATCGGACTGAGCTGGTGCCATAAATGCCCTCCAGTAACGTTTTTGCAGTAAGCACTTTGATAGCGTAAAGTGCAAGGTACAACTTTAAAGGCGAGTCATAAAAAACGCCGCCCCAGGAGGGCGGCGCAACAAGTTGTTTACAATTGCGAGCGCGGCTTTCGACGCAAAAAATCGAAGTGAGTCTCGCTCAAGATAATCGACAGGAAGATAAGCACAAAGCCGGCGAGCAGGCGCGAGGTGAGCGCCTCCCCCATCAGCAGCACCGAAAACAACACGCCCGAAGGCGATTCCATCGAAAGGAGCAGCGAGCCCGTCGAAGCCGGGACATGCGCCAGGCCGACGTTTTGGATGAGCAGAGCCACGCATGTGCAGCCCACCGAGAGAAACGCCATCACACAGATAAAATTCGGCGTCCACACGGACAGAGGCGCCTGGGTCTCGAATAGCAGCGACGAGACCAGGCTTAGGATGCCATTGCCCACAAACATCCAAAACGTGATGACGTTGATGTCCATTTTGCGACCGTACTTGGCGGTCACCGCCATCTGGATGGCGAAGAAGACCGCGCCGCCCAGCGTAATGGCATCGCCGATATTGAACTCGACGCTATCGAGTGCCACCAGGCCAATGCCCGCCAGGCACAGCAGTGCCGCACCCAGGTTATAGCGAGTGAGCTTTTCGCCGCTCAGGAAATAGCTCGCGAACGGCACAAGGATGCAATACGTGCCCGTCAAAAAAGCATTCTTGCCCGCCGTAGTATGTGCCAGACCGACCGTCTGCAGCGCATAGGCCGCCCACATGAGCACGCCCATACTCAGGCCAACGATCAGGTTGCGAGCGTTGAGGTGCGCGATGATGCGCTTGTGGAAGACGGCAAACATGACCAACGCTGCGGGCAGAAAACGTACATAGAGCAGCGCGAACACCGGAATGGTGCCGAGTGCGTCCTTCATAGTGGTAAAGGAGTAGCCCCAGATGACCGCCACCGAAAGGAGCAGAACCTTCCAGAACAACGGCGAACGAGCACCGGCACCACGGGAGGTGCCGCCCGCACCCAGGTCCTCGCGAGCAACAGGGCTATCGGGCATGTTTTCAATTTCGTTGGCAGCGTATTGGGCCATGGAACATCCTCACACTCAAACTGGGCGTGGTGTCCGCACGCGTATGGCTGCGTGCCGCCTCATGGTCAAATAAAAACGGGACGCGCCGGACCCCCGGCACGCCCCGCTACTGTAGCAACAACCAGCGTTGCACCGCAATCCAGCCCACTAAAGCGTCAGCAAAGTGAACCTCGATGTTTTGTCAATGTCACGCTGTTGCACTAAATAAGCTTCGTGCTTTCAAGCTTTTCGATGATCCAGTCGTTGGCCTTGATGACCGGGCGGCGGAAGACGACGCCCAGGCCCAGCGACGGAATCAGATAGCTCGCCAAGATACCCAGCTCAACCCAGTACTCCATATGGTAGGCGCCAGCCATGGCGGCGTGCATGGCGTTGATGCCGTGGGTAAACGGCAGGAACGGGTAGATCGCCCGGAACACGGGGCCGGTCATCTCGATGGGGAACGTACCGCCTGAACCGCCGACCTGCATGACCAACAGCACGACAGCGAGCGCCTTGCCGATATCGCCAAACGACACGGTGAGCGTGTAGACGATATTGGAGAACACGAGACTCGCGACCCAGCCCGCCAGCACAAACTGCAGCGGGTTGTCGCACTGAATGCCAAAGAACAGAATGTCGCCCGCGCACACGAGCGTTGCCTGCAGCAGGGCCAAACCGCCAAAGAACAGGTAACGGCCCAGATAGATCTCGTGCAGGCGTACGGGGATGAGCTCGTTGATAAGCTCATCGTCAACCGAGACCTTCATCATGGCCGCCAGAACAATCGAGCCCACCCACAGCGACAAAATCGTGTAGAACGGCGCCATGGCCGAACCGTAGTTGCGGATCGGATAGACCGGCTTGCGATCGAGCGCAACGGGGCCAGAAAGCGACACGGCGAGGCCCTCGGGGTCGTTGCCAATCATTGTCTTAATCATGGCCAGGTCACCCGACATCAGAGCGCTATCAAGCTCGTCCTTAAAAGCGCTGATCTTGTCCGACGCCTTGCCCAACTGATCAGAAGCCTTGTTGACCAGCGTCGCAGCCTTGGAGAGGCCCTTTGCGAGCGAGCCAGAGGCGTCGGTCAGACCGCTCACGGCGCTATCCAAGTCACCCGAGATACCGTTCAGGGAATCCAGAACGCCCGAAATGGTCTTCTTGAGCTCCTTGGCCTTAACCGAGAACGTGGAATCGTAGTCGGACTTGGCTCCCGAGATACCCGCCTTGGCATCGGCGATGGCCTGGTCGACCTCGGCACGCGAGTTGTTGACCTCCGCCATGCCGTCCGAAAGGGACTTTGCGGTCGCCGTCAGGTCCTTCGCATTGTTGCGGTACTCCACGGCAATTCTGCCCAGCGACGTCGCAGCGGACTCGAGACCGTCTTTGAGCTTGTCATCACTCACCTGGTCGGCAAGGTTGCGGAGCTGATCGGCCATCGCATCGATATCGTCAGCACGCGTATTGAGCGCCGCTGCGGCTTCGTTGAGCTGAGACACCGTAAGGTCAACATGCTGATTCGCGGCATCGAATGCCTTCGCAAGCTCGGCGGACACGTTGTCGAACGAGCCCGCGCTTCCGTCAATCGCCGCGTCAACGGCATCGTTGGCGGCCTTGAGCGCTTCCTTGGAATCATTGATGCCGCTCTTGGCGTGCTCCATCAGCTGCTTCGTCGACTCATCAACGGTGCCCGTCTGCTTGAGCATGCCGCCCGCCGATGTCAGTGAATCGGACGTGGAGCTCAAAATGCCCGCGAGCGACGTCGCACTCGTCTGAACGTCCTGCAGGTCCTCGACCGAATCGCCCAGCGTCGAGGACAGATTGGCGATAAAGTTGCTCACCTGGTCGGTACTCATATAGTCGAGCAGGCTGGACACGGTCTTAAGGCCGATGGTCGTGATGGTCTTGGTAAAGGTCTCGTTGACCTGACTCTGGACGGCGCTCGAACCCTTTTCAGTCACGATCTGTGCGATGGCGTTGGCCTTCTGGTTCTCATAGAACTCGATATCGGCGTGCTTCACCTCGGTCGAGAAAAGCGTCATCATGTCGGCGCTAAACGTTTTAGGGATAACGACGGCAGCGTAGTACGCGCCCGACTTAACGCCCTCAATCGCCTTATCGCGGTCGTTGAGGACGACCCAGTCGAAGTTCTCGTTGCCGCGCAGGGTGGCGGTTACGTTTTCGCCCACGTTGACCTCGACGGGAATCAGATCGCTCTCGTAACCCTCATCGGTGTTGACCACTGCAATCTTAAGGTTGCCGGTATTGCCGTAGGGATCCCAGCTTCCGGCGATGTTAAACCATGCATAGAGACATGGCACGATGATCAGGCCCATCACGACGACCATGCCGATCACGGAGCGAGACACGTTTTGGACATCGCGCTTAAACAGGTGCAGGATGTTTTTCATTTATGCCTCACCTCCTTTAGAGTGCTTGCCAAGCGGGGTGGTGTCCCCGTCGTTTCCGTTTACGTTGTCAGCGCCGTCGGCATCTTGAGCCTTACGATGCGCACCGATATGCGGCAGACGGCTCGTAGGCTGTTCGCCTCCCTTGGCGCCACGCTCGCTGGCGTTGAGACCAAACATGCGACGGGCGGCAGGGATCGCCGCCGTGTGCTCGCGCATCTCGCGGCGAAGGTCCTCGTCCGAAAGCGCCGAGATACGCATCTGGGTATTGAGGCTCGCACGGATGTATTCGATGTTGATGAGCCAGCCGCAGATGGCGATAACCGAAATGATCCAGATAACGAGCAGGATGATCTTGCCGTTATTGTCGATATCGAGCACCGTCGAAAGCACAAAGAGCAGAACCTGCACGCCTACCACGGCGGCAAAACCGCCCTTGATGTAGTACGGGTAGCGATGCTCAAACGCCACGGCATGATCGAGCAGCTCGCGACGGTACGAATCCGAATCGAGCATGACGCGCATGGCCGTGCGCAGCGAATAGCGCTGGCGCGGTAGGTCGTTGGACTCGCAGATCATTAGGCCCGTCGTGGAAAGCTGCTTATCAAAGAGCAGATTGAGGTTGAGCAGCAACGGGCGCAGCTGCAGACCGATAAAGAGCGCGATGGCAAGGAACACGCCCAGGACGCACAGGTTGAACAGGTAGTTGAACGAATACATGCCACCGACGGTCTCGCGCAGCAGGTTGATGCCATAAGTGAAGGGCAGCAGCGGATGCAGCCATTGGAAGAAGCCGGGCATCATCTCGATGGGATACATGCCCGACGAGCCGGGGATCTGCACAATGACGAGGATGACGCCAATGGCTTTACCGATATGCTTAAACGTGGTGGACAGCGCATAGATGATGTTGACGTAGGTGAACGAAATAGCGATGCCGCCCAGTACAAAGAGCAGCGGATTGACGCACTGAACGCCAATGACCAGGTCGCCCACCGTAACGATAATGGCCTGGAACGCGCCCAGGATCACCAGCAGCAGCCAGCGGCCAAAGTAGCCCTGACGCGCCGTAAAGCTACCGATGCCCTCGCGGTCGACCTCGAGTTTATAGATAGCGATGAGCACATAGCCGCCCACCCACAGCGCCAGATTGGTGTAGAAGGGCGCGATGCCCGAGCCAAAGCTCTTGACCGGATAGATTGACTTGGACGTCAGCTCAACCGGAGATGCCATGAAATCTGCCACGTCATTGACGTCGACGTCCATGAGGTCGGCTAACTCGCCCATAGACTCAGAGGTCTGCAGCGCCGCAATGTCATTGGCGGCGGTCGCGAGCTTGTCCTGAACCTTGGCAAGGGAGGCGTCGGTTTGGGATAGCGTGGTCTTTGCCTGCTTGAGCGTGGCGTCGAGCTGCGCTAGCGTGCCGCGCGCGCTCGCTATCGTGGGGGTCATACCCGACACAATGCCGGTCAAATCGCCCGAAACGGCGGCAAAGGAGTCAAGCGCGCTCGAAGCCTTCGGAAGTGCGTTCTGACCCAGATCGGTCTGAGCCTGACCGAGGTTAGCCGTACCGGTCTGAATTGCCGCGTTGAGTGCGTTGCTCGCGTTCGAGATTGCCGTAGCGTCGTTTGCCATGGCGCTCGACTGTGCAGAAAGGCCATCCTTGATGCTCTGCAGCTTCTGGTTTTGCTCGCGAAGCGAATCGATGGTCGATACAATGCGCGCGTCAATTTCCTCGGAACCTGTCGACGTGTCATTAACGAGAATCTCCAAGTGCCCGATAACGGCCTTATTGTGATCGATCGTCGCCTGGAGAGACTCGAGCGAGTTGTCGATGCGGGTGGTCGTAGATGTGACCGTACCCGTTAGCTTGCCAATCGCAGCGTTCGCGGAGGCTGACGTCTTGGTGAGTTCAAGGCTACCTTCCGAGAGTGCCTTGGAGAGCGAGGTGATAGAGTTGCCCGCCGTGGCGCGAGCCTCGCCCAGCAGGTCGTTGCCCTGGGAGATCGCCTGCGTTAGAGAGGGCGCCTGCCCCTGCAGGCCCGCCAGCGCAGCATCGGCCGAAGCAATCGAGCTGCTCGTCTTGTCGATGGCGGTGTTCATGTCGCCGATGGAATCGCGTACTTCGCCCAGGGTATCAGACGCCTCGGACACCGAGCCCGCCAGCGAATCCCGGGTCTGGGTCGCCTTGTCTTTAAGGTCGATGCCAGCATCTTTGGCAATGCCCGCGACGGTCTCGCCCACCGTGGAGACAAACTCCGAGTTGATCTGCTCCTCGATGGTATTGGCACCAGTGTCGGTGACCTTGGGCGCAATAGCGCTCTTCTTCTCGTTGACGTAATAGGTGAGCTTCGGCTGATGGTAATTGCCATCGAGCATCGAAACAAGATTGTCGGAGAAGTTCTTGGGGATTACGATGGCCGCATAGTACTCACCACTCTCGACGCCCTCTTTGGCATCGGCGGCCGAATCGACGAAGGTCCAGCCCAGCTGATCGTTCTCCTTGAGCTGATCGACGACCTGGTCGCCCGCGTTGAGCTCGCCCACCAAGTCATTCTGAGTGCCCTGATCGTTGTTGGCGATGGCAATCTTGATACCTTGGGTGTTTCCGTACGGATCCCAGTTTGCCACGATGTTGTACCAGGCATACAGCGAGGGGATAACGCACACGCCCAGGGTAACCACCAAGGCGACGGGGTTCACAAGCAGTCGCTTAATGTCGCGCTTGAATATCGCAAAGGAGACCTTTGCGTTGGATAGTTTGCTGCCGAGACTCACGCTTGGACCATCCATCCTGTCGTTGAATCGAATCGTACTATCGACAACCATTGTACGTAGGCGCTTTAGTGCCTCGCGGCACAATGGTGCTGAGTTTTGCGGGTAGCAATATACTACGAAGATGAGTTAGTGTACAGTTGTACAGTATCTTTAATATCAGCAGGTCACAAAACCACAGCCCGCACAAATTAGCAGTCCGAATAAATAGTCATTGGGGACGTTCTTAAACGACTACTCAAACAAGAACGTCCCCGATGACTACTTAGGGCCACGAAAGCGTCGCAGGTTGAGCATAAGTCAGCGAAAACGCCCCTAAGCGAGCAAGGTGACGTGAAAGAGGAGGGAAGCGTACTTTGGTACGCGGCCGACGATTGAACGTCAGATTGCCGCTTAGGGGCGTTTGCAGCGTCGAGTAGTTACGCGGTTCGTAGAACCGCGTAACTACCCAATTACATAAGCTCGCAGACAGCTGCTGCGAAGGCAACGGGGTCCTCGGGGAGGATGCCCTCGACCAGCAGGGCCTGATCGTAGAGCAAGCCGGAGTACTGCTTGATCTTATCGGCGTCGCCTGCCTTCTGGGCAGCGACAAGCTTGTCAAAGACCGGGTGCTTGGCGTTGAGCTCGAGCACGCGCTGGCTCTTGGGCATGCCGTCGGGCGCGCCCTCGGGCCCCTTCTGGAGCACCTTCTCCATCTCGAGCGAAAGCGGACCCTCGGTGGTGATGCAGGCGGGAGCGTCAGTCAGACGCGCAGAGACGGCGACCTTCTCGACCTTGTCGCCGAGCGCCTCCTTCATGGCGTTAAAGAGATCCTCGTTCTCCTTGGTGGCGTCCTCGGCCTCCTTCTTCTCGTCATCGGTCGCCATGTCAAGATCGCCGGTCGCGACGTTCTTAAGCTCCAGGTGACGATCCTCGACCTCGGGCTCGGCACCATCGGCAACTGCCTTCTCGGCAGCCTCGCGAGCAGCGTCATCCTCGTAGACCTTGGGCATATCGGCAGCCACGTACTCACGCATGGCCTGGAAGGTGAACTCATCCACGTCCTGCGTCAGCAGCAATACATCGTAGCCGCGGTCGAGCACGCCCTTCACGACGGGCATCTTGGCCAGACGCTCGCGCGAATCGCCGGCGGCATAGTAGATTGCCTTCTGGCCCTCGGGCATGCCCTTGGCATACTCGGCAAGGGTGATCATCTTCTGCTCCTTGGCAGACCAGAACAGCAACAGGTCGGCGAGCTCGTCGGCCTTCATGCCGTAGCTCGAGTAGATGCCGTACTTCAGACCGCGACCAAAGTTCTCAAAGAACTTCTCGTATGCCTCGCGGTCGTTATCGCGCATGTCCTCAAGATCGGCAGTGATCTTCTTCTCGACACGCTTGGCAATGGCCTTGAGCTGACGGTTCTGTTGCAGCGTCTCACGCGAAATATTGAGCGTCACGTCGGCAGAGTCCACGACACCGCGCACAAAGTTGTAGTAGTCGGGCAGCAGGTCGTCGCACTTCTCCATAATCAGCACGTTGGAACTGTAGAGCGCCAGGCCCTTCTCGTAGTCCTTGCTGTACAGATCGAACGGGGCGCGACCCGGCACAAACAGCAGCGCATCGTACTCAAGCGTACCCTCGGCATGGAAGCTGATAGTGCGCGCGGGATCGTCAAAGTCGTGGAACGTGGACTTGTAGAACTCGTTGTAATCCTTCTGCTCAACGTCGGAGCTGCGCTTTTTCCAAATCGGCGTCATGGAGTTGATGGTCTCGAGCTCCTGGTAGTCCTCGTACTCGGGCTTGTAGTCGTCGCCGGCGTCCTCGGGCTTGGGTTTCTGGCGGCTCTTGCTCACCATCATCTGAATCGGGTAGCGCACATAGTTGCTGTACTGCTGAATCAGGCTCTTGAGGCCCCACTCGGTCAGGAAGCGATCGTAGGTCTCGGCCTCGCCGTCGGCGTCGAGCTTCTCGTTCTCGCGCAGCGTCAGGATGACATCGGTACCGTGCTCAGCACGCTCGCCATCCTCGATGGTGTAGCCCTCAAGACCGTCGGACTCCCAAACGTGGGCGGTATCCTCGCCATAAGCGCGGCTGACGACCTTCACGTGGCTGGCGACCATAAAGGCGGAGTAGAAACCCACGCCAAACTGACCGATGATGTCGACATCGGAACCCTGCTGCTCGGCGTTCTCAGTCTTAAACTCCTCGGAGCCGGAATGGGCGATGGTGCCCAGATTGCGCTCGAGCTCCTCGGCGGTCATGCCGATACCGTTATCCGAAATGGTGATGGTACGGGCATCTTTATCAAAGGAAACACGAATAGCCAGGTCGCCCTGGTCGAGCTTGACGCTCGGGTCCTGCAGGCTCTTAAAGTTGAGCTTGTCGACGGCATCGCTCGCGTTGGAGATAAGCTCGCGCAGGAAGATTTCCTTATTGGTGTAGATGGAGTTGATCATGAGGTCGAGCAGTTTTTTGCTCTCGGTCTTAAATTGACGCATGTGCAGTCCTTTCGCGCTACCCCCGTCCGCAAAAACGGCCCGGTTGCCCGAGCCGCATTGCAGACCTGCTATGTTCAGACTTAGATTTTATAACCCATTAGCGCGCATATATACATACGGAATCGAAAAACTGTATGTCCAAACGCTCTGATGCGCCAATTGCCAAGGAGTGTCCCCGACTGCCGGCAGGAAAGGAACGTCCCTATCTGCCATCTACGCGCTTGGCCATCCAAACATGGGGCTGGCCCTCGTCTTCGTAGTCCACCGGGGCAATCTGCGTGTAACCCGCCTTGGCATAGAGCGGCAGCACGTATTCCTGCGCATGCAGCTTAATGAGCTTGGCGCCGGCATCACGCGCGCACGTATCACTGGCCTCGACAATCTTGCTCGCCAAACCGCGACGGCGCATGCTCGGCAGCACGGCCACGCGCCCCATAATGTAGGTCTCCCCCGCCGCGACGCCTTCGTCCAAGTCGCACGCCGGCGACACCGGAGCCTCTGCGTCAGCCGCGCGCTCAAGCTCTTCGGGAAACACGCGCGAGCAACCGGCAAGCTCACCGTCTACATAGAGCGTCACATGGATGCAGTTCGGATCCTCGTCGATAGCGTCAAACTCATTCTCGTAGCCCTGCTCGTCCATAAAAACGACGCGGCGCACCAACGCCGCGTCATCAAAGCATCCCGTCTTAAGTTGGATATCCATGGCTGCCCTTTCATTCAATGCGAACGTTAGGGACAGATTTTAGCGAAAATGAGCTCCGCGCACGCTAAACTTCGCGCGAGCCTTCGCCAGGCAGTCGTAATGACCCACGTTATGGGCATCACTCGCGATGAAGCTGTACAGGTTCTGATCAAACAGGCGCTGTGCCGGCTTTTTCTCGCGACCAAAGCGACCGCCGGCAATAAAGTCCGCCGAAGCCTGCAGCTTGCAGCCCATATCGACCAGGCGCTCCGCCACGCTTACATCCTTTTGAACCGCACGATAGCGCTCAGGATGAGCGATGATCACCTGGTAGCCACGGCACTGCAAATCGTAAATCGTGTTCTCGTACTCTCTAAACGCATACGCATCGGCATGAGTCGAAAGCTCGAGCAGAAACTCGTTGGTCCCATCGAAATGCAAGTGATCCGCAGCATCGATACCAAGCTCAACGAGCTTTCGATGGTTGACCTCGAAGCCCATCTGGAGCGGAAAACCGTCAGCGTTATCGCGCAGCAGCTCAAAGGCATCCCACATCTTGTCGTAATCAAAATAGGGATCACGGCAGTGAGGAGTGCAAACGATTCTGGTTACACCGGCCCGCTTGGCAGCCTCGAGCATCGCCAAGCTCTCTTCGAGATCGGCGGCGCCGTCGTCTACACCCGGCAAGATATGGCAATGAATGTCACGCATAGGTCAGCCTTAATCAACTAAACGTTTGCTCGGTTGGTGAAGATGCCCTTTTTGGAAGTGCCCTGATCGTCGGAGCCCTTCTTAACCTTCTTACCGTCCTTGGTGTAGTAAGAATAGTAGTACTCGCTGGTCTCGGTCTCACAGTAATTCATGACGGTACCGATGAGCTTGACCTTCTCGGACTTCTTAAGCTGGGCGATAGCGTTGAGCGCCTCTTCGCGCTTGGTAAAGTCCTCGCGCACCACGAACAGCGCGCCGTCGGTCAGGCTGGCAATCTCGGCAGCATCGATGAAGGTGCCGACCGGAGGAGCATCGAAGATGACGTACTGGAACTTAGCAGACAGCGCCTTGACCAGCTTGGCAAAGCGATGGGAGACGATGATGTCGGCAGGATTGGGAATGTGCGGCTCGGCATCGAGGAAGTAGAAGTTCTTCTGACCCGTCTCGACAATTGCCTGGTCAATGGAGATCTGCTCGGAAAGGACCGCATAGAGTCCGCCGCGCGAACGAACGCCGAGCATATCGGAAAGGGACCTGCGGCGCATATCGGCCTCGACCAGGAGCACGGACTTGCCGCTCGTGGCGATTGCCTGAGCAAGGTTAATGGAAACCGTAGACTTGCCCTCGTTGGGAATCGAGGAGGTAACGGTGATGGTGCGAATGGGGTCGTCCACGCTCGCAAAGCGGATGTTGGCCAGAAGGGTCTTGGCGGCATTCTGTACAACGAGCTTATCGGTGTTCTTTGCCTTAGCCATGCCTATTTACCACCTTTCATAGCCGGAATTCGGCCAACAACGGGAATACCCAGGAGCTCTTCTGCCTCTTCGGCACCGCGGATGCGGGTATTGAGCATGTCTGCCAAAACGACATAGGCAACTGCGATAAAGATACCGGCGAGGAACGCGACGGCAATATACAGCGTGCGCTTGGGGCCGCTGGGGGCTTCGGGGGTCTTAGCCTCGTCGATAACGTTGATGCTCTGGGCAGCGCCGACGTTCTGAGCGACCGTACTCACCGAGCTGGCAATGGCCTTTGCGACCTCAGCCGTCTCCTTGGCATCGGTGCCGGTAACCGAAAGCGTAATGACACGCGTGGTGGTCTCGGAGGAAACAGACACCTTGTAGTCATCCAGATCGGTGAGGCCCAGTTCTTTGGCGGCGCCGCTCTTAACGCTATCGCTATCCAGCAGCGTGGCGATATCGTTGGAAAGCATCTGGCTCGCCGAGAGATCGTTGTAGCTCATCTGACCGCTATCGTCGGTCTTGGCGAGAATGTACATGCTCGTCGTCGCGGTATAGGTGTTGTCCATCGCAATGAAGGACACGATGCCCATGGCGATCGCGCAGACCACCGGAAGGGTGATGACCAGCTTGAGGTGCTTCTTCAGCAGCTGGAACAGTTCGAGAAGGGTCATGCAGCTTGCCTTTCATTTCCCCAGTTCGGATTGACAAAACTGTCCGTATGTTATCGCATCTTTTTACCGAGACCAAACTCTATACATAAGAAACAGGCTCTCCTGTAAAAATGTCGGAAGCAATCGTAAAATTGCACAACAACGCCGCACCCGAAAGTCAAATGCGGCGTCTACATCAATATCTATGTTGTATCGCTATGCGAATGGCTCGTCCTGCTGTATGGGAAACGTCACCGTAATGGTGGTTCCCACGCCCAACTCGCTCGACAGATCGAGCGTGGCGTGATGATACAGGGCCGCATGCTTGACAATGGCAAGCCCCAGGCCGGTTCCGCCGCGTGCCTTGGACCTACTCTTGTCCACGCGATAGAACCGCTCAAATACCTTGCCCTGTTCTTCAGGCGCGATACCGATTCCCGTGTCGGCGACAGCGAGGAACGGATGGCCTTCGTCGTTGGTGCCGCACTGCAGCGTAACCGTACCGCCGGGCCGATTGTAGCGGATGGCGTTGCTTGCCAGATTATAGATGAGCTCGTCGACCAAGCGCGACACGCCTTCGATGACCACAGGCTTGGTCTCATGACTTATCGTCACATTCGCCTGACGGGCAACCTGTTCAAGACGCTGCTCAACCGCGTAGATCGCACGCGAGAGCTCAATAGGCTCCGTGGACCCAATGGGCACTGCCTCGCCTTCAGTTGCACGTTCGGCCTCGTCCAAGTTAGACAGCGTAAGGATGTCGTTGACAAGCGCTGCCAAGCGGCCCGCCTCACGATAGATGCGACCGCCAAAGTTGCGCAGGTCGTCCTCGCCCTCGACCATGCCATTTGCGATGAGCTCGGCATAGCCCGAAATCGCCGTAAGCGGCGTCTTGAGCTCATGGGTGATATTCGCCGTGAACTCGCGGCGCATACGGTCGTTGTCCGCTAGCACCGCCATTTGGCGCTTGAGTTCCTGGCGCTGCGACTCGATGCGCTCAAGCATGGGGACCATCTCGGCATAGGCGTGCTCATAGCTACGGCGTGGGTGATCCAAATCCACCTCTTGCAACGGCGCGATGATGGCACGGGACTCACGGCGCGCCATAAAAAACGAGAGTACTGCACCCGCTGCTGCGACAAGCAGCATCGGCGCCAGCATCGACAGCAAAATCGCCGCAACGCCAGGCTGGGCCTGCGCCAAGCGAACGACCTGGCCGTTATCAAGGGTGACGGCGCGATACAGCATAATCTCGTCGAGCGTAGAGCTTGCGCGCTCCGCGGAACCCGAACCACTCTCAAAGGCCTCAATGACCTCGGGGCGATCGCCATGGTTGGGCAGTGTGGAAGGCGACGCCTCGTTGTCGTAGGCAACAGATCCGTCCTTATTGATCAGCGTGATACGAAGATCCTCGCGATCGAGGCTTCGCAAGAACGGAATGGGCTCCTGCTGCTCGTCGAGGGCGGCAGCAATGAGCTCGGTTTCCTGCGCCAGATTGGCACTCGTGGCATCCGCCAAAGTGTTTTGCACAAAGAACGCACCCAGCACCGTAAACGCCACGATAACCGCCATGGCGCAGACAAAGATCGTCACAAAAACGCGGTGCGACAGCGTATGTTTTCCCTGGGGGGCGAAGACCACGGGTTACTCCTCCGATGCGGTGGCCGCGGTGTCGTCGCCTTCGGCACCATCACCGGCAGAAGGCTCGGCCAGGCGATAACCCACGCCGCGCACGGTCTCGATGGCGCTGGCATGCTCGCCCAGTTTTTGGCGAAGCGTCTGCACGTGCACGTCAACGGTGCGCGAACCGCCGTCGAAGTCCCAGCCCCACACGCTCTGCAGCAACGACTCGCGGGTAAAGACCACGCCGGGCTTGCGCATGAGGTACTCGAGCAGGTCGAACTCGCGCAGGGTGAGCTTAAGCGGCTCGCCGGCAACGGTCACCTCGCGATGGCTAGGCGAAAGCACGATGTCGCCCACGCTGAGCACATCGCTCGCCTGCTTGACCATGCCGCCGCGACGCAGCAGTGCGCGGCAGCGGCTCGCAAGCTCCATGAGCGAAAACGGCTTAGTCAGGTAATCGTCGGCACCGCCATCGAGCGCCATCACCTTGTCGAGTTCGGTGTCCTTGGCGGTAAGCATCATGATGGGCACCGTCGCCGTCAGGCGATCGGCACGCAGGCGACGCATAATCGCCAAGCCATCGGTGTCGGGCAGCATGATATCGAGCAGCACAGCATCGGGCACCCGTCGCGCCACGGCAGCTTTAAACTCGCCATCACACGAAAAGCCCTCGGCCTCGATTCCCTGCTTGCGCAGCGCGTAGACTGTCAAATCCCTGATGTTGTCATCGTCCTCGACGTAATAGATCATGTTGAACCCCTTTGCGGCCGATATGACCGCATCTTAACCCTAAAGGCACCTGTAAAAGACAGCGTCAGCCAAAACGCCCCGTCAAATAATCCGCGGTGCGCGGATCGGACGGATTCTTGAAGAGTTGCGCGGTGGGCGCGTGCTCCACCAGCTCACCCAGCAAAAAGAACGCAACCGAATCGGAAATACGCGCGGCCTGCTGCATGTTGTGCGTCACGACCACCAGCGTGCAGGTCTCCTTGAGCTCGCAGGCCAACTGCTCCACCACCAACGTCGACACAGGGTCGAGCGCCGAGGTCGGCTCGTCCATCAGCAGAATGTCGGGCTGCACGGCAAGTGCGCGGGCGATGCACAGGCGCTGCTGCTGTCCACCCGAAAGACCCAGGCCCGACTCTTTGAGCTTGTCCTTGACCTCGTCCCACAGGGCAGCGCGACGCAGGGAGTCCTCGACCAGCTCATCGAGCACGGCGCGGTCGCGCACACCCATACCGCGAGGACCGTAGGCGACGTTGTCGTAGATGCTCATGGGAAATGGGTTGGGGCGTTGGAACACCATGCCCACGCGCTGGCGCAAACGGCAGATGTCGCAATCGCCCAGGATATCTTGACCATCGAGCGCGATTTTGCCCTCGATGCGGCAATCCTTGATGCCGTCGTTCATGCGGTTAAAGCAGCGCAGCAACGTGGACTTTCCGCAGCCCGAAGGCCCGATGAACGAGGTGATCTGCTTGTCACGAATCTTGATATTCACGTCCTTGAGCGCATGGTGGTCGCCATAGAACAGGTCGAGGCCCTCGACATCGATGCGCGTCGGCGAGGCGGCAAGATCCTCTGCCGTGGGGCGAGTCGCATCCCCAACCTCGCGCTCATGCGCGGCCTCGGCCTGCGCTTCCATGAGTTCTTCAAGCTCCGTGGGCTCCACAGCCGCAGCAGCCGTCATACCGCACACCTCCATATCGATATCAATTCAGCAGTATCGATAGTAGGAATCGCGGCTCATACGCACGTGAGCACATTGTCAAGTGTTTGTAAGGGCACGCTAGCTATGCGGCGGGCAGCTCGATGGTGAATATCGTGTGTTCGGGCGTCGATTCACATGCAACGGTACCGCCGTGTGCCGCGATGATCTCCTTGGCAATAGCAAGGCCCAAACCGGCACCACCGCGATTGGTCGCACGCGCCGCATCCAGGCGATAGAACTTCTCAAAGATCACCTTGAGCTTAGCCGCAGGGATAGGATCGCCCTGATTGATAAAGCGCACGCGCACGCCGCCATCGTCTTGGCGCCTGGCCTCAATCGTGATAGTCGAGCCCTCATAGCTATAGGCGACGGCGTTTTTCATGATGTTGTTAAACACGCGGGCCATCTTATCGCCATCCACGAGCACCGTCAGGTCCTCGCGAATATCAACCTGGGCTTCCTTATGTTGCTCGTTGAGGATGGGATAGAACTCGTCAGCCACCTGAGCCAGCAGCAACCCCAGATCAACATAGCCGCGCGTGAGCACGATATCGTGGAAGTCAAAGCGCGTGATATCGAAGGACTCTTCGATGAGTGCATCGAGCCGGTGCGCCTTGTCGAGCGCCACGCCCGTAAAGTGCGCACGTTGCTCAACCGGCAGCTCAGGAGCCTCTTGCAGCAGCGAAAGATAGCCCACCACACTGGCAAGCGGGGTGCGTAGGTCATGTGCCAAGTACGTGACCAGATCGTCCTTGCGATGAGACTCGTCACGCAAGGCCTGTTGCACCTTGCGCTCGCGATCGCGCACACGGTTGAGTGCGCCCTCGACCTCCAGGAAGTCGCCGTCGATGTTGTCCCAGGTGTCGGGGTGATCGATCAGGCGATCTTGAATACGAGCGGCCAGCACACAATCGGCATGCTGCTCGCCCTGCTCATAGCCCTGGTAGTACAGGGCGCGGCCGCAAAAGAACAGCACGCACACGGCAAGCGCCAGCACAAAGCCAAGCATGTTGAATACAAAGCCGGCATCGAACAGCACCGGCCCTTCGATGCCGCCGAGTGCCATGGCGCCAATCGCCAACGTCATGGCCCACGCGGCACCGCCAATCACCACGCAGCGGCGTACGATTTCAAATCGATCGATCAGCAAAAAGCCGACAAGCAGCACCGCCAAGATTCCAGCGATGTTATCGATGCCAATCAGCAGCAGGCTCAGCAAAAAGAGCAGCACCGTTGCAAGCGCGCGGTTGTCGACGACCGACCTCACGTATTCAAAGAGTCGATCGGGCACCTCGAATGCCTGCCTATCGTCTTTTGTCATATCCACTTCCCCACCATCAAAGGCGTTATTCGATTATGTAGCCGACGCCCCAGACGTTTTTGATAAAGCGCGGCTTTTGAGCGTCGTCACCGATCTTTTCGCGCAGGTGGCGAATGTGCACCATCACCGTATTGTTGGAGCCGGGCATAAAATCCTCGTTCCACACCGCGCGGAACAGATCCTCCACGGCCACCACACTGCCGCGATGCTCGACCAGATACAGCAAGATGGAATACTCGATGGGCGTGAGGCGCACCGGCGCACCGTCCACCATTACGGAACGAGCATCGCGGTTGATCTCCAGGCCGTCGAGCTGGATGATCGGCGACTCGGCCACCTGCGCGCGGCTACCGTAGCTGGTGTAGCGGCGAAGCTGAGCATGCACGCGCGCGATGAGCTCAAGCGGACGGAACGGCTTAACCACGTAATCGTCCGCGCCAAGCGAAAGGCCCTCGATCTTGTCTTGCTGGGCATCGCGCGCCGTCAGCATGATCACGGGATAGGTATGGCTGGAACGGATCGTACGCAGCAACTCAAGCCCATCGATATCGGGCAGCATGACATCCAGCAGCGCAAGATCGAACTCCTGCTCCAAGATTGCCTTGGCAGCATCGGCCCCGCTATAGGCGACCTGTACGTCAAAGCCTTCTTTTGTAAGGTAGATACCAACCAAGTCGGCGATGGCCTTTTCGTCATCAACTACCAAAATGTGCTCGTTCATGCGTGCTCCTCTCGCGCTCCATTATGCCCGAGGGGGCGCATACCACACACAACAAGCGTGGGTGATTAAGTCGGCCTTAAGCACCCTTGTGCCCGTTCGGGCGCGGATGTGGGCCACGCACGCACGCGATGATTGCCGACACCGGCAAACGATATACTCTAGTTCCAGAAGAGACCATCCCGTCGAAAGCGAAATCTGTGAAGTCCCTCACCTCTTTTGCAAAGCGCTCAGCCCAGCTTGCCGCCGGCTTTGTCTGCGCTATCGCCCTTGCCGCTGGCGTGCCCACCGTCGCCGGCGCCCAAGTGCTCACGACCGACAATGTTTGCGGCAAAACCGCCGATGCGCGCGGCATCACGGCCGATAATCTGCCCGATATCGATGCGACCAATGCGCTCGTCATGGGCAAAGACGGCACCGTCTACTACGGGCGCGGCGCCGATGAGCAGGTCAAAATCGCCTCGATCACCAAGGTCATGACCGCAATCCTAACCGTCGAGAATTGCAAGATGGACGAGAAGGTCACGGTGAGCAACGCCGCAGCCACCGTGGGTAATTCGACCGCCGGCTTGCTCGAAGGTGACGAGCTTACCGTGGAGCAGGCACTGCGCGGCCTGATGATTCCCTCGGGCAACGACGCCGCCGTCGTGCTCGCCGAATATGTGGGCAAGAAGATCGACCCTAAGACCAAAGACGCCGAGGCAACCTTTGTGAAGGCCATGAACGAGCGCGCTAAGAAGCTCGGCTGCACCGGTACGCTTTTTGAAAACCCGCATGGTCTGGACTTTGATGAGTGGGCTGGCGATATGCACTCAACCGCACACGACGTAGCGCTGATGATGCAGGAGGCCATGAAAAACGACACGATCCGCGAGGTCGTAGCGAGCGAGGATTCCTGGATCGAGGTCACGGGCGCCGACGGCACCGACCATTCGCATTCCATGGACACGCATAACTATTTGCTGGGCCAAGATGGCAACATCGGTGGCAAGACCGGCACCACCGACGACGCGGGCTATTGCTTTACGAGCGCCTACAACCGCGACGGCGACGAGATCTACGCCGTCGTTTTGAACTCCACCACCACCGACCAGCGCTTTACCGATACCGCAACCCTTGCCAATTGGTACTACGGTCACAAGGTGACGGTCGCAATCGCCAACACACAGGAAAAGACCGCCAACGGCAACCCGCTTATGGCGCGCATTGGTCAAACCGACTGGACGGATAAGACGATCGACGCCACACTCGCCGATCCCACGGCGCAAGCGACCGTGTTTTCCCTTGCCGGCGAGGTGACCGAAAAGGTTAGCTACGACGATCTTTCGGGCACGGTGCATGTGGGCGACAAGGTGGGCAGCGTCACGCTCAAGCAGGACGGCACCAAGATCGCCGTCATGGACCTAGTTGCCGACGAGGAAGGCGCAGGGCCGAATCCCATTGAATGGCTCCTTGTGAAGCTTGATCGCTTGGGCCGTCGCATCGACAACCGCCCGCTCACAGCAGAAAGCGAGACCGTCGCCAAGGCGCCCGAGGTGTAGGGCGCAAGAATAATAAGTCCACTGAAAGGAGGCGTCCGAAAGGATGCCTCCTTTTTTGAGGGTTCGAATCCCCAGCCTCCTTTCTCCGCACAAAAAAGGGCCCCAAATGGGACCCTTCTTTCAAGTCATACTGGCGGAGAGCTGGGGATGTCCGGGCATGCTGCGCATGTCCTCCGGCTTCAAAACCTGGCGGCTTTTCGCCCACGGACTACAAACGCTTTCGCGTTTGCTTAACGCCCGTGCCCTCTCGGGTTCGAATCCCCAGCCGCCATTCTTGATAATAAAAAGGGCCCCAAATGGGACCCTTCTTCAAATTCGTACTGGCGGAGAGCTGGGGATTCGAACCCCAGATGCCCTTTTGGGGCATACTCGCTTAGCAGGCGAGCACCTTCGGCCTCTCGGTCAGCTCTCCGTAACAGCCGTTCTATAGTAACCAAACAGCCAAGGATGAGCAAGAGGAAATTTTCTAATTGCCTAGCAGCCTTTCTTCCTTGGAAGCTTCGCCTACCCCAGCGAGCGGTTGAGGGAGCCGAGCTCGTCGTTGCCCATGGTGCGCCACATTTGGAAGATGCAACCGCGCGCCAGGAAAAAGAAACCGTTATCGACCAGTCGCACAGCGGCATCTGCCAGCTGATTCGTCACGGCGGACACTGGCGGCAGCTCTAGTCCAGCCTTGTGGATGGTCTCGACCGCTTCCTCGAACGTCGGAGGCTCGCTGACGCTCATCTCGTTCATAAGGCCCTGCATTTCTTCCAGCGCGCTGCTGCCCGACTCCTCGCCGCGCGGCACCAGACGGTAACAAGCCAGCGCCAGGTCGAGCTGATCGCAATTCCAATAGGCAAACGCCAAGCGATAGAACAGGTAGCCGATTGCAGAACGATCGCTGGCAATACGTAGGCCGTGGCGCGCCACCTCGATAATCTCGTCAAAGCGCTCCAGACGCGCAAGCACGTTGATGAGCGCAAAGTGCGACTGCATGGACGAGCGCGCCAGATCGTAAAGATGGCGCACCTCGGGCAGTGCTCGTTCAAAGTCCTCTTGCTCGGCGTAAAAGCTGCAGATCTCGTGCTGGGCAAAGTACAGCGCATCGGGCGCACGAAGGATTCGCGCAGAGCGGTCTTCTTCCAACACCGGTAGCACCATGCGCACCAGCTGGTTATCGCAAAACTGCGTTTGAACCGGACCTGTCGCCAAAAGCTCGGCGACGGCGCACTTAGCCTCCAACTCCTCAACAAGACGGGAAAAGCCTTCAAAAGCACCTGTACGGTCGACTTTTGCCTGCTCGCGCAATTCAACAACACGGGCCACGTATGGGTCGTCGTCCTCTTCCATGACCTCCAGCTCGTCAGCCGTATCGGCAAGCAGCAGATCGCGCAGCGCCGGCGGCAGCATGCGATGGTCATCACGCGGACGAGCATGAACCTCCGCAGGTTCAATCGTCTCCGGAGCAGTTGACTCATACGCCTCAAGCATACGCTTGCACGGCATATCGTCCATGTCCATGCTCTCAAGATCCTTGGCGACAGGCACGCAATCGGCCAGATAGGCCGCGCGCCCAAAGAAATACGTTGCGACAACGCGCTCGCCCTGCTCACTGTCGGGAGCAGCAATCTGCACATAGCAGCGCGTGATGCAGGTGCCCGCGGCAAAGCACGCCGCCGCAAGCGTGAGCGCCACGCGCGCATCGTGCTCCGCGGCCCAGATCGCACGCATGTCCTCGTCCAACTCGCGCCAGGCGTCATCTTGAGCGTCGTATTCACGTTGCGGCATGGCATCAACGACAGACTGCCCAAACCGAACGAGCATGATCCCTTCGGCAACGTTTGCCCGATAGGTATAGTCGAGCCGCGTGACCACGTTAAGTGCCTCGACAATACGCGCGAAGCGGGTACGCACATCCCACTCACCGCCCGGCTGGCAAGCCACCGTACCCGGTTTGCCCCACGGGTTATCGCTCGAGGCCGTATCAAGCAGTCGGGGAACATCGTTGGTCGTCTTGGCGATATGCCACGCATCAAAGAGCGCGCAGCCCTCAAGGCTCGGCGAGGATGCCGCAGGGACCAATCCGGCCCCGATGTGCTCAAGGATGCCGGAGAGACGGTTAAGACGGCACTCGATGGCAAGCAGCATGTCAATCTCGTCCTGGTCCAGCAGGCTGCGATCAAAATTGAGATAGAAAAGCTTTGAGCGATCGATGCGAGCCAGGCTCATCTCGGACTTAGCGGCGATGGTGCGCAAGCGAGGCAAGTCAATTTCACTCATAAGGGCGGCGGCATAGCGCTCGATACCGCTCGGATTCTCGGCATGGTCAACGCGGTAGAGCAGCGTCTCGATAGCGTCAGGTAGCGGTGTCGTGTTAAAGCCCAAAAACACCTCGACCGGCTCGGGCAACTTTACGAGCTTGATCTTGTCGACAACGTTTTGCACACCCTCGTCGAGTCCGTCGGCGTCCGCCGTGCTCGCAATGGTATTTTCGGAGTCAGCGAATATCACGTAGCGCAGGAACATCGATGCCATGAACTCACCGTAAGGAAGGGAGCGGGTCGAATTCCATGTCTCGTGATCGGACTGTTCGCGCATGGGACCTTCGGGAGAGCCGACGGTTCGCGCGCGCACGCGCATCGTGCCGTTTGCTCCCCTCACCATAATCTCACCAATACCGGAGTCCGACTCGTCAAGGACCAGTTCCATGTCGGGATCGTTGGGCAGCGGAGCCTCGCTAACGGGGCGGTCTACCTTGTACACCTCACCCGAAACGCTTACGTAGCCCAAAAGCGACACACGGCTTTTGCCAACGAATTCGACGACATAACAAGATTCATGCTGATCCTCGCCAAAGAGTTTCCAGACCACGCCATACGAGCGTCCCGCAGGCTGCTCGGGCATCGCCGGAAAGCGCTTCTTGGGATCGAGAAACCTGAGCTTGTATGTCGGACGCTCTGCCACGAAATATCACCCTGATCGGTCGCTTGAGAAGGAGTGGTCGCGAATAAGTCGCGACATCTACTCGGAATCTTACACGAGTCGACAGGAAATCGTCCCTTTGGACGAAAGCACTCAAGCTGGCGTAAAAGAAAAGCCCCCGTTGCCGGGAGCTTTAATCTCAAATGGTGCGGCGTATAGGATTCCGCGCATCCGCTGCGCGGATCCGCACCGGCTTCGCCCGCCTGCCGGCGTGCTCGCCCGCGGGCTAAAAACGCTCCGCGTTTTCTTTACGCCCGCGCCTCGACCGAGGTTCGAATCAATGCAGTGTTTACGTAAAAGAAAAGCCCCCGTTGCCGGGAGCTTTAATCTCAAATGGTGCGGCGTATAGGATTCGAACCTATGACGTTCTGATTCGTAGTCAGACCCTCTATCCAGCTGAGGTAACGCCGCGACTTGTTGATTATTATGCACAGAGACTGAATAATGGTCAAGCATTTTTTCAAAAAAAGTTATCGAATTTGATTTTTAATCATTTGGAGGGCTTGGCGCGATCTTCGACGCATCGCGATATAAGAAAAGCCCCCGTCGCCGAGAGCTTTAAAGTCAATTGGTGCGGCGTATAGGATTCCGCGCATCCGCTGCGCGGATCCGCACCGGCTTCGCCCGCCTGCCGGCGGACTCGCCCGCTCGCTAAAAACGCTTCGCGTTTTCTTAACGCTCGCGCCTCGAACGAGGATCGAATCTCCGCAATGCCCCCGTAAAGGAAAAGCCCCCGTTGCCGGGAGCTTTAATCTCAAATGGTGCGGCGTATAGGATTCGAACCTATGACGTTCTGATTCGTAGTCAGACCCTCTATCCAGCTGAGGTAACGCCGC